>ERZ507033.164-NODE-164-length-29840-cov-6.615948_pt1 | contig 29840 bp, 28 predicted proteins | sample MGYA00512874_ERZ507033 | MGnify/ENA metagenome assembly ERZ507033
CGGTTTGGGTTTTTCTATGCAAATCTGCAGCAACCTCTCAGTCAGCCTTCGGCTGACAGTTCCCCTTCCAGGGGAGTCTTGGGTCATGTGTACCCGTACATCCCGCGGACGGAGACTTCGCCGGAGGCGATGACGCCGGCGGTGCCGTCTGGGTAGGTCACGCGCAGCGCCGCTTCGCCGTCGATGCCGTCGGCGTGGGCGAACTGCACCTCGTCGCCGCGCACGAGCTTCACATCCTGCCCGATCGTGACGCAGTGCGCCGAAAACTCCGCCAGCCACGCGTCCTTCTGCGTGAACAGCGCCTGTTCCATCTCATACAGCGACCGTACCAGCTCCGCAGCCAGCCGGCTGCGGTCCGGCTTTTTCCCGGTCGCGGTCTCCAGATCGGCCGACATCGCCGCGACCTCGGGCGGCAGCTCCGCGTGCGCGCAGTTGATGCCGATGCCGACGACCGCGTAGTCGACCTCGCGCGACTCTGCCTCGATGCCGATCTCGGTCAGAATGCCGCAGAGCTTCTTCTTGCCCAGCACAAGGTCGTTCGTCCACTTGATCCCGGGATAGACGCCGCTGACGCGCTCGATCGCCCGCGCCGCCGCCACGGCGACCATCGCCGTCAGGTGCATCAGCGCCTCCGGCTGGGCGTGCGGCCGCAGGATGAGGCTGAAATACAGCCCGCCCGGCGGCGAAACGAACGTCCGCCCGCGCCGCCCGCGGCCTGCGGTCTGCATCCCGGTCAGCACGGCCGTGCCGTCCGGCGCGCCCTCGGCGGCCAGCCGCTTGCAGGCGTTGTTGGTCGAATCCACGCGCTCGACCGCCGTCACGAGCGGCTGCCACGGATGTCCGGCCAGATACCCGCGCACCTGCGCTGTATCGAGCCGGTCCGGCCGCGCGGTCAGGGTATAGCCGCGGCGCGGCGCGGCCTCGATGGTGTAGCCCTCCTGGCGCAGCTGGTCGATGGCCTTCCAGACGGCGGCCCGCGTTACGCCCAGCTGCCGGCAGATATGCTCGCCCGAGACCGGCTCGCCGGCCGTGAGCAGCAGAGATAAGACTTCTTCTTTTGTCATCTTGTTCAATTCATCCTTGATTTTTTGTTTGACCTGTTGTATTGTAAACCTGCTACTAAAAATAGGTTTACAAAAGGAGAACCCAATCATGCAGCACAGAAAGACATTGATGCTCGTCCTGACCGCCCTGTTCGCCGCCCTGACCGCGGTCGGCGCCTTTTTCAAGATCCCGTTTGCACTCGCGGCCATTTCCCTGCAGTTTTTGTTCACGGCCATGGCCGGGATTTTGCTTGGCGCGGGCTACGGCGCGCTCTCGCAGCTGGTGTACGTGCTCATCGGCCTTGTCGGCGTGCCGATCTTCGCGCTGGGCGGCGGCTTTTCCTATGTGCTGCAGCCGACGTTCGGCTTCCTGCTCGGCCTGATCCCGTCCGCGTTCGTCATCGGCAAGCTTGCAAAGCGGCCGCTGACGTTCTGGCGCACGGCGCTCGCGATGCTGGCGGGTCTGGCTGTCCTCTACGCCGTCGGCGTGCCGTATCTGGCGCTGATCGCCAACGCGTATCTCGGCAAGGGACTGACGTTCTGGCAGGTGCTCAAAAACGGCATGCTCATCTACCTGCCGGGAGATCTGCTGAAGATCGCCTTCGGCAGCTTCCTCTGCGTGGCGATCACGCGCCGTCTGCCGCAGCTGTTCGCCGCGCCGCAGGCGGAATAAGGGCGGCCGTTCCACCCTTATGAAACCACACTTTTTTCTGCTTGTCAACTGCCCGGGAGGGGCGGCGGACTGCCCTTCTTGACAAAACCATCCAAACAGGCGTCTTCGGTTTCGTGCATTTTTCCGAATTGCGCTTGACACGAAAGCTGCAAAACAGTACAATGTAGGGTAGGATTTGTATGGCTGTAACAGGACTTGGGGAAGCCTGTTGCGCTTTATGATTCAGATCGCCGGGGCTCCCGGCGTACCCAATACTGAAAACAGGAGGTGTCATTCGCAGTTTATGGAATTCAATACGCTATGCCTCATCCTGAGCATCGCGGCAGTCGTGCTTTGCGCAGTCTTCTTCGCGGCCGGTATCCTGTATCGCAAAAAGGTCGCTGAAAAGCAGATCGGAAGCGCAGAAGAGGAAGCCAAGCGCATCATCAACGAAGCCATCAAAGGCGGCGAGAACAAGAAGCGCGAAATGCTGCTCGAGGCCAAGGAAGAGATCCATAAATCACGCAGCGAATACGAACGCGAGGTCAAGGAGCGCCGCGCAGAGGTCTCCAAGCAGGAGCGCCGTCTGCAGCAGAAGGAAGAAGCCCTTGACAAGAAGATCGATCTTCACGAGAAGAAAGAGGACGAGCTGGCCAAGAGGATCGCGGCCATCGACAAGAAGCAGGAAGAGGTCGAGTCTCTCAAGCGCAGCCAGATGGAGGTCCTGGAGAAGATCTCCGGCCTGACGCAGGAAGAGGCCAAGGCCTATATCCTCAAGGGCGTCGAGGAAAATGTCCGCCACGAGACCGCGATGAAGATCAAGGAGATCGAGGCGCAGATGAAGGAGGAGGCCGACCAGACCGCCCGCGAGATCATCGCCACCGCCATCCAGCGCTGCGCGGCAGACCATGCCGCCGAGACCACCGTCTCCGTCGTTCCGCTGCCCAACGATGAAATGAAGGGCCGCATCATCGGCCGCGAGGGCCGCAACATCCGCACGCTTGAGACCATCACCGGCGTCGACCTCATCATCGACGACACGCCGGAGGCCATTACCGTCTCCTCGTTCGACCCGGTCCGCCGCGAGGTCGCGCGGCTGGCGCTCGAAAAGCTCATCGCCGACGGCCGCATCCATCCCACCCGCATCGAAGACATGGTCGAAAAGGCTCGCCGTGAGGTCGACCACACCATCAAGGTCGAGGGCGAACGCGCCACCTTTGAGACCGGCGTCCACAACCTGCACCCCGAGCTCATCAAGCTCCTGGGCCGCCAGAAATACCGCACGTCCTATGGTCAGAACGTTCTGAACCACTCCATCGAGGTCGCGCACATCGCGGGCCTGATGGCATCCGAGCTCGGCGTCGACGTGACGCTTGCCAAGCGCGCAGGCCTGCTGCACGACCTCGGCAAATCCGTCGACCATGAGATGGAGGGCAGCCACGTCCAGCTGGGCGTCGAGCTTGCCAAGAAGTACAAGGAAAATCCCGTCGTCATCAACGCCATCGAGGCGCACCATGGCGACGTCGAGCCGCAGACCGTCATTGCCTGCCTCGTGCAGGCGGCCGACGCCATCTCCGCTGCACGCCCCGGTGCACGCCGTGAGAACGTCGAGAACTATATCCGCCGGCTCGAAAAGCTCGAAGAGCTGACCAATTCCTTCCCCGGCGTCGAAAAAGCCTACGCCATCCAGGCCGGCCGCGAGGTCCGCGTCATGGTCAAGCCCGAGGAAGTCACCGAGGACAACATGATCCTGCTCGCCCACGATCTTGCCAAGAAGATCGAGTCTGAACTCGAATACCCCGGCCAGATCAAGGTCAACGTCATCCGCGAGACCAAAGCGGTCGAGTACGCAAAATAAGCTGCAAAAACTCCCGTGCCATCCGGCACGGGAGTTTTTTCTTTTATCGCGCGGCCTTTTCCATCAGCTTGCGGTAGACCGGCAGCATCGCGGGCTCGGAGATGGCGGCCAGCACCTCCGCCGTGTCCAGCCAGCGCACGGCGCTGTTTTCATCGGGCTTGCAGCGGATGGGGGCCTGGTCATCGGCCTCGAGCAGATACGTCGCGTTCAGGTGCAGGTGCGCGCAGACGAATTTCCCGCGCTTCACATGCGGCGCCACGTGCAAAATTTCCAGCGAAAAGATGTCCCGGGAAACGGGCACGGCCCGGATCCCGGATTCTTCGCTTGCCTCACGCAGCGCGACGGCGAGCAGATCCTCCTCCCCGTCGGCGTGTCCGCCGAGCCAGGCCCAGGACTGGTAGAGATTGTGATAGGCCATCAGAACCTTCGTCCGGTCCGGATTCACGATCCAGCATGAGGCCGTGAAGTGCGCCGTGGCGTTGTCCCGCGTCAGCAGCACCGGGAAGGTGTCGATGTCCTGCAGCATTTGCAGCCGGTCGGCGGTCTCCTGCTCGTTATAGGGGCAGAACGCTTCGATCTGCGCGCGCAGGCGCGGGCAGTCAGTCATGCTCGTAGGCCATGACCTTGTCGATGCGCCGCTGATGGCGCTCGGCATGGGAAAATTCCGTATCCAGCCACACGTCAACGATCTCCAGCGCCAGCATCTCGCCCGTCACGGCTGCGCCGAGGGCCATCATGTTGGTATCGTTGTGCTCGCGGGTGAGGCGGGCGGACATGGGGTTATCGAGCAGCGCGCAGCGGATGCCCTTGACCTTGTTGGCCGTGATGGACACGCCGATGCCCGTCGTGCAGCAGACGATGCCGCGGTCGCATTCGCCGCTGGCGACGGCCTGCGCGGCCGGGCCCGCGAAGTCGGGGTAGTCGCAGCTGTCCTTGGTGTAGCAGCCGAAATCCTTGTAGGCAAGCCCACGCTTGTCCAGATGCGCCATGATAGCCTTCTTGAGGTCCAGTGCGCCGTGGTCACATGCAAGTGCGATCATAATTGTTTCCTCCTGCGGTTTTGATTTTATTGTCATTATACCGCAGCGGCCGTGAATTGCAAGAAAAACTACTGCACCCGGTATCCGCGCTCGAGCAGCGACAGGATGTACACCCAGAACACGCCGTCCGGCGCGCGGAAATATTCGCTCTGCGGGATCTCATGGAAGGAGATGACGGCGTTCCGCTCGTCGAGCCACGCCTGATGCTCCTGCTCATAAAATTCGTCCATAGCTGCCTCTCTCTCTTTAGTAATTGGAAACGTAGATGCCGGACACGGACCCGTCATGGTCAAACTCGATGTTGGCCGAATCCTCACCGGACTTGATGATCAGGGTGTAATAGCTGGGGTGGTAGATCGAGCTGTTCCAGTACAGCACCGCCCGGTCGCCGCTGACCAGATCCTCGCCGTAGAGAAGCTGGGCATACAGCTCCTCCGGCTTCCAGTCTGCCGTGGGGATCGTATCCAGTACGCTCTGCAGCCCGTCGCCGAGCTTGATGCCGCGCAGGAAACTCTGCGTTGCCAGCTCTGTGGTGATGACGGAATAGGAATCCAGCCGCAGGACGCCCGAGCTGTCCGCGGAGAAATAATAGCTCACGCCGTCGACGGTGAAGTTATCCCCCGGCGTCTGCCCGCGATACACGCGGCTGCCGCGGTATGCCTGCGCCAGCTGCAGTGTCGTTTCGTAATCAAGGCCCAGATACACGCCGTTCGGCAGCGTCAGCTCGCAGGGCTGGATGGGCATGGTGCTGTCGGTCGCGACCGTTTCGGGTGCAGCGGGATTCTCACCGGAGAGGGTCACGTTTGAGTAAGAGTTGGAGTGCCCGATGCGCAGCTCCGGCACAAAGATATCCAGAGACCACGTCGAAAACCGCCGTCCGTGCGCCGGATCCTGCGACAGGCAGCCGACGCGCAGGAAGCCGCCACCCACGTCATAGTGCATGAACCAGTAGGTTCTGTCGGCTCCCAGATCCAGCAGATGCTCCGTTCCGTCCGCCATCTCGCAGGACAGGGACGTCTTCGTGTGCAGGTGGCAGCTCTCGTCGCCGTACGGGCAGTCAGTCGCCTCCGTGCGCACATAGAGCGTGTAGCCGCCCGCCTGCGCCAGCATCGTGCGCTTCTGCGCCGTGCCGTCGGCGTTCAGCGGGTAGAAGCTCATCGCCATCTTCCGCAGCAGCGGCTCTTCGAAGCAGGACTGCAGGTAGGAATTATAGCCGGAAGCGTCCGTCTGGTTTTCGCCCTGATCCCAGCGGATGCGCACCTCAAAGCAGCCGCCCTCCGCGCCGTAGAGATAGACCGCCGACTCGGGGCCCAGCCCATAGACCGTGCAGCGCGTCATCGCCAGCCCGTCATAGCCGCCCGCGTCATAGCTCGCGATCTGCGAGGATACGGGCACGGACGGGTAATAGACGACCTCGAACGACGCGCCGGTCTTTTCGCTGTACCACAGCCGGCTGCCCAGATTCCGCAGCCAGCCCTCCGCGGGGATATACGCGCCCCAATCGCCGCCGCCGGATTCCGTGGCGGCCGTGAAGACCGCCGGTACTGTGACGGACTCGCCATAGCCGTCCGTGCCGGTGAAAAAGTCCGGATCGAGGCCTGCCTGCTCGTCGGTGGCCGGTTCCGGCGCGGAGGAAGCGTCGATGCTCTGCGCCGGGGCCTGCGCGGCTGCTTCTTCCGCGGCGGGCGGGTTCTGCGCCGGATCCTCGCGCTTCGGGTCAGTCAGGAAGCACACGGCTACGGCGGCAGACACGAGCACCGCCGCCAGCACGAGCCAGAACGCGGGCTTTTTGTAGTTCAGGACAGATTTAATGCGAGATTTGACCCCCGTCTCGCCGAAGGCGAGCGGGCAGGCTGTGATGAGCTTCCGCGGTACGCTGCACGCCAGCAGCGCGCGGGAATAGGCCGCCTTGTAGCCCTCGCCCAGCTCGCGCACGACCTTTTCGTCGCACGCGGCCTCAATGTCGCGGCAGAACAGAATGTACGCCAGCCAGCAAAGGGGGTTGAACCAGTAAGCGGCCAGAATCAGATAGCCCAGCGGTTTCCACAGCTGGTCGCCGCGCCGCAGATGTGCGCGCTCATGCGCGAGCACCATCGCCTGCGCCCCGGCCTCCAGCCCGAAAGGCAGATAAATGCGCGGCCGGATCACGCCGAGGATGAACGGCGAGGAGACGAACTCCGACTGGTACACCTTCCCCTCCAGCCGCACCGCCGTGCGTACGCGCAGCCGCAGCCGTAGGGCGGAGACGGCCGCGTAGAGCAGCAGCGCAGCGATCCCTGCCAGCCAGACGTACGCGGCGAGGAACGTCCAGATCTGCAGCGGGTTCGCGCTCTGCGCGGGGCTGGGCGTGAACGCCGCGGCCAGCGGGGGATTGACGATCGCGTCGACCGCCGGGATGCCGCTCGTGATGGCGGGCTGCGCGGAGACGATGATCTCCGGCTGCACCGGCTCGGCGCTCGGGATGAGACTCAGCACGCTCTCAATCGACACCGGGCACACCAGCCGCACCGCCGCCAGCGCCCACAGCGCGCACAGCAGCCACCGCGGCGCCTTTTTGAACACCAGCCGCACGAGCACGACCGCCAGGATCAGAATGCCCGCGGCCAGACTGCGGTTCAGAAACCCGAGAAAGATGTCGGTCATTTCTGTGCCTCCTCAAATCCGTCGATCATGGCGCGCAGCTGATCGACTTCGGACTGCGACAGCTTCGTCTTGCGCGCGAAGGCCGCGACGAACGCGGGCAAAGACCCCTCGAACGTCTTTTCGACCAGCGCGTCGAGCTCCGCCGCCTGCGCCTCGTCCTTGGATACGAGGGACGAGACCAGCCCGCCCTCGTTCTTCACCACGCCGCGCTCCGACAAACGGTGAATGACCGTGTACGTCGTCGTCCGGCTCCAGCCGAGCTTTTCCTTGCATATCTTCGCCAGCTCCGCGCTGGATACCGGCTCGCGCTCCCATAAAATCAGGCAGAAACGGTATTCGCTCTCAAAGATCTTCGGTGTGGCCATGGGCAGTCCTCCTGTCTAATGCGTTAGACCTTCCTTGATGCTTTGAGTCTAACGCATTAGACGAAAATTGTCAAGAGGAAAAAGGGAAGATCTTCCGCCGCGGCGCTTATCCCAGCGCGCCGACCCAGATGAAGTCCCGGTCGCGTTCCGGTGTGGGAATGTCGGTCTGAACGATCGTGAGTTCCGCGGCCACTGTCTCGCAGACTTCCCATTTTCCGCCCAGGACCACCACGCACAGCTTGTCCGGGTCATAGAGGAACAGATACTGCTGCTTTTCATCGGTCTGCCCGTTTTCATCCGGCTTGGGCCGCTCGATCGTGTTCTCCATCCATGCGGCGTACAGACCGTTGATCGTGCCCTCCTTGACGAGCGTGGTATCGCGCCCCCACAGCAGCAGATCGACGCCCGCAACGTCGTTGGCCGACAGACACTCCACGCTGCAGTCGTCGTTGCTCACCTTGTCATGATAGTTGATGCATGTGACAAGCTCCTTTGCCTGCTGCTTTTCCTCGTCGGAAAGCGAAGACAGGAAGTGCTGGCCTTCATACTGGTCGGCATAGGAAAGCGACTCGTACAGCGTGCTGGTCAGCCCGGCATCAACACCGTTCACCTGCTGCGGGTGCTGCGAAATGCCGCAGAAAAAGCCCTCTGTTTTCCCGTCCGTGTCAAAGGTGACGGCACCGTCCTGCGTAAAATCGATATCCTGCCGGATGGTGGTGCCGTCTACATCGCGGAAGACGCTTTTCAGCGTATAGGGCTGCTCCGCCGGTTCGACGGAGGCATAATGTACGATCGCTGCCGCGCCGCACAGTACCGCCACGGCTGCTGCCGCGATCAGCACGAGACGGAGCGGGCGCTTTTTGCGCGCATTCGGCAGCTTCGCCATGGTTTTTTCGAGAATGCGGGCTGTGTCGGCGTCGCGGCGCAGCTCGACGGTATCGTCTTCATAGTCCTCAAACAGACTCTGCACAGAGATCTTCAATCTGGATCGCTCCTTTCTGTAATTCGGCCTTCAGCGCCTGCCGCCCGCGGGCGAGCCGGCTGCGGACCGTATTGGCGTTCATATGTTTTTCCTGCGCGATCTGCTCGGCAGTCTGGTTATAGTAGTACCGGCGCAGAAACAGCTCCCGGTCCTCTTCGGAAAGTCCGGCCAGCGCCCGGCGCAGCAGGTCGCTGCGCTCCTGCGCCTCCAGGAGCTTCTGCGCGTCGCGCTCGTCGACGAGAAGATAGTCCTCGTCCGGCACAAGCTGCAGCCGCTGCTTGCGGAGGAAGCTGATCGCCTGGTTGCGCGCGACACGGCCGAGCCAGCCGCGCAGATGCTCCGTCTGCAGCGTCCTGCCCGCCTGCCAGAGCGCGACGAACACGTCGGAGGCCAGCTCCTCGATATCCTCCCCGGCGGCAAAGCTGCCGAGCTGGTTGCCGATCACGGCGGCAACGTAGCCGCTGTAGCGGCGGATGGCGGCCTCCAGCGCGGCGCTGTCCTGCCGTTTGAGTCCCCGTAGGATCTTCTGATCGTCCGTATGAAACCCTCCTTACATCTTGCGTGTTTTGAGACGTCTCACCTATATAGTCGCAGAAAACAGGAAAGTGTTGCAAGAAAAATTTTTGCGCGCGAAAAAGGCCGGGAGTGGATCTTCACTCCCGGCCTCTGCCGGAAAAAACAGCCTGCCCGGTGAAATGGTGCCGCCGGGGCGTCGGCTGCAAAGAAACCGGGCGGTGATTCAGACTCCGCCCGGATCAGCGGGACGCGGAACCTGGGTCCTGCCTGCCTTCTGCCGCTCCGGCGAAGCGCGGCGGCTGATCTGCGCGCACCTGCGTATGGATCATCCGGCGGCAGATCCTGCAAAAGCACTGCCAACGATCTCTCTGGGCCTAGTATGTGCAGCGCGCGGGAAAATACACAAGGCGGGATTTGACTTTGCAGGCGCAAAACGGTAAGATAAGAAAAACGAAAAAGGAAGCGAAACACCCATGGAAGACTTCAAAAATTTACAGGAAACGCAGCTTTCGTCCCAGCCGATCTTTGACGGCGACGTGCTGCACATCTTCAAGGATACCATCCGCCTGCCGAACGGCAAGCAGGCCACGCGCGAATATACCGTCCACCACGGCGCGGTTTGCATCCTCCCGCTGCTGGAAAACGGCGACGTGCTGCTCGAGCACCAGTTCCGCTATCCCATGGGCGAGGTCATCACCGAGATCCCGGCCGGCAAGCTCGACTACATCGGCGAGGATCCCGCCTCCGCCGCCCTGCGCGAGCTGCGCGAAGAGACCGGCGCGGTCGCGGGCGAGCTGATCCCCCTTGGCAGGTTCTACCCCACCTGCGCGTATTCGACCGAGGTCATCCACATGTATCTGGCCCGGCAGCTCACCTTCGGCGAGCGGGAGCTGGACGAGGATGAATTCCTCGATGTCTTCCGCCTGCCGCTGCGCGAGCTGGTGGATCGCGTCCTGCGCGGCGAGATCCCCGACGCCAAGACGCAGGCCGCCGCGCTCCGCGTCTGGTGCATGCTGCAGGAAGGGAAGCTCTCGTGAAGCGGGCGCAGCTCTACGTCTCGTCCATCGGCGAGGACTGCTGCGAAAGTGCGCGGGACTTCGGCGTCGGGATCGAGCTTGCCCAGTTCTGCACCGCCGCGCGGCTCGACGGCGCGCCGCCGGAGCCGTGGGAGTGCCCGCTGGACCGGTGTCTGGCCGCGGCGGACCGCTTTGTGCTCCACGGCCCGTTCAACGAGCTGACGCCCGCCGCCATCGACCCCATGGTCCTGCGCGTGACCGAGACGCGCTACCGCCAGGCCATCGGAAAGGCGCAGGAGCTGCAGACGCCCAAGCTGGTGCTGCACGCGGGCTTTCTGCCGCTGGTGTATGATTCAGAATGGTTTGTGGAGCGGTCGGTCAGCTTCTGGCGGCGGCTCATCCGGGAGGTCCCGGAGGGGCTGACTGTGTGCCTCGAAAACGTGCTCGAGCCGGAGGCGGCGCTGCTGACGCAGATCGTCCGGGGTGTGGACGATCCGCGTCTTCGTATCTGCCTCGATCTTGGACACGCGAACACGTTCGCGTCCAAGGAGCCGCCGGAGGCGTGGCTGCGCGCGTGCGCGCCGTTCCTTTCCCACGTACACCTGCATAACAACGAGGGCGGCCGCGACCTGCACGCGGCGCTCATGGACGGTAAGATGGACTGCGCCGCGCTGCTGCGCCTGCTTGCGCAGCTCGCGCCGGAGGCGACCTGTACGCTCGAACTCATGCAGGACCGCCCGAGCCTTCGCTGGCTCGAAGAACAGGAACTATTGGAGTGATCGTATGACAGAGAATGAACAGCGGCTGCAGCGCCTGCTTTCCGGGATCAGCCCCCTGTACGAAGCGCCCATGCGCGAAGCCAGAGCCCGGCAGGACGCGCTGGCCAAGCCGCCCGGCAGCCTGGGGCTGCTTGAGGAGATCTCCATCCGCCTCGCGGGCATCACGGGGACGGTCAAAAACGAAGCCTCCCCCACCCGCATCTATGTGCTGGCCGCCGACAACGGCGTGGTCAGCGAAGGCGTCTCGTCCGCGCCGCAGTCGGTCACGCGCGCGCAGGCCATCAACCTGACGCGCGGCCTGACCGGCGCGTCGTGCCTGGCGAAGCACTTTCACGACGGATTGACGGTCGTCGACATGGGCATCGCCCTGCCCTATACCTGCCCGGAGATCCTGGACCGGAGTCTCGGCAAGGGCACGGCCAACATTGCTGCCGGCCCCGCCATGCCGCGGCCGGCCGCGGTGCAGGGCATCCTGACCGGCATGGAGCTGGCCGCGCAGGCCAGACAGGACGGCATCCGCCTGCTCGGCGTCGGCGAGATGGGCATTGGCAACACGACGACCTCGTCCGCCGTCCTCTGCGCGCTCAGCGGAGAATCCGTCGAGGCCGTGACCGGCCGCGGCGGCGGACTGACCGACGCGGCATTCTGCAGAAAAAAACAGGTGATCGAACAGGCGCTGGCCGTCAACCGGCCGGACGCGGACGATCCGATCGACGTTCTGTGCAAGGTCGGCGGCTTCGACCTGTGCGCGATGACGGGCGTCTTCCTCGGCGCGGCGCATGCGCGGCTGCCCGTCGTGATCGACGGGTTCATCTCGATCGTCGCGGCCCTGTGCGCCGCGCGGCTGTGCGAAAATGCCCGGGGCTTCTTCTTTGGCTCGCACGTGTCCTATGAGCGCGGCTACAAGGTCGCGGAGCAGCTGCTCGGCCTGCAGCCCTGCCTGCAGCTTGGCATGCGCCTCGGCGAGGGCAGCGGCTGCCCGCTGGCCTTCCGCGTGATCGAGGCGGCCTGCGCCGTCATTAGCACCATGGCTACCTTCCCGGAGGCCGCCATCGACGATACCTACCTGACCGAGATCCGAGAAAAGGACAGTTTTACCGTATGAATTACTTTCTTTCCGGCGGCGCGAAAAACGGAAAATCCTCGCTGGCACAGCGGATCGTCTGCGCCCAGCCCGGCCCGCATTATTATCTTGCCACCATGATCCCGCATGACGACGAGGATCTGCTTCGCATCCGGCGGCACATCGACGACCGCGCAGGGCTTGGCTTTGCCACCGTCGAGTGCGGTACGGACGTCCTTTCCGCGCTGGGCCGGATGGACCCCGGCGGCGCGGTGCTGCTCGACAGCGTGACGGCGCTGCTCTCGAACGAAATGTTCCGCGCGGACGGGACGCTGGACACGGACGCGCCCGAACGGCTGGAGCGCGAGCTGCTCGCGTTCTCCCGCCAAATGCGCTGCTGCGTGTTTGTCAGCGACTATATCTACGCCGACGGCGGGCAGTATGACGCATGGACAGAAGCCTACCGCCGCGGCCTTGCCCGGCTCGACCGGGCGCTCGCCGCGGCGTGCGAAAATGCCGCGGAGCTGTGCTGCGCGCAGACGTACTGGTACAAAGGAGGGTTTGACCGGTGAAAGAAAAACTCCGCAAGCCGCTGACGGCCTTGATGATGGCCTGGGGCACCTATCTTGCCATCCCCTGCCCCTATAAGGTGTGGGACGACGCGCTGCGCCCGTGGCAGATCGTGTGTCTGCCGCCCGTGGGGCTGGTGGTCGGCGGGATCTGGGCGCTGTGCGCGGGGATCTTTGCAAAGCTCGGCTTTACCGGCTTTCTCGCGGCTGCGATCCTTGCAGTGATCCCCTTCCTCGTGACGGGCTTTTTCCATCTGGACGGATTCCTGGACTGCTGCGACGCGATCTTGTCGCGGCGTGATCTAGCCACCCGGCAGAAGATCCTGAAGGATTCCCGCGTGGGTGCGTTCGCGGTCGTGAGCGCGGTCTTGCTGTTTTTGCTGTCGTTCGCGGCGCTGGCGGACTGCTCGTTTTCGCTGATCTGGCGGGCGCTGCTGCTCATCCCGGTCGTGACGCGCTGCATGGCGGGCGTCGCGGTGGAGACCTTCGCGCCCATGCAGACCAGCCAGTACGCCGGCTCGTTTGCGGCCGGGAAGACGAAGACGCAGCGCCGGATCCTGCTCGGGATGTATATCGCCGTGATGCTCGTCGTGTTTTTATGGCTGTTTTCAAAGCCCAGCTGCGCGCTGGCGGTCGCCTGGGCGGGACTGACGACGATCCTCGCCTGCCGTCTGGCCAGACGGAACCTCGGCGGCATGTCCGGCGATATCGCGGGCTTTTCCATCACGCTGGGCGAGCTTTCCGGGCTTCTGATCCTGGCGATTTTCTGAGAGGTAACGATATGATCCTGATCATCGGCGGCGCGTATCAGGGAAAGACTGCATACGCAAAACAGACCTACGGCCTGCAGGACGCGGATATTTTCACCTGCGAGGGCCTTGCGCTGGACCCCGCGGCGCGGTGCGTCCGGCATCTCGAGCGCTTTGCCCTCGCCTGCGTGCAGGCGGGGAAGGAACCGGCGGACGAGCTGCGGACGCTCGACCTTTCGGATAAGATCCTCCTCTGCGAGGATATCTCCTGCGGCGTCGTGCCCATCGACCCGGAGCAGCGCGCGTGGCGCGAGGCCGTCGGCCGCATGAACGCCATGCTCGCCGCGCGGGCGGAGCGGGTCACGCGGATCTTCTGCGGCCTGCCCATGGAGCTGAAGGGATGAGGCGCCTCACGCTCATCCGCCACGGGCTGACCGAGGGAAACGTGCGGCGGTGGTACTACGGCGCGCTGGACCTGCCCCTGTGCGAGGCCGGGGCCGACGCGCTCCGCGAAGCTGCGGCGGCCGGGCTCTATCCGCCCGTCGGGCAGGCGAAGATCCTCACGAGCGGCCTTCTGCGGACGGAGCAGACGCTGCGGCTCCTCTACGGCGACGTGCCGCACGAGGTATGGCCGGAGCTGCGCGAGATCAGCTTCGGCATTTTCGAGGGCAAGTCCTATGACGAGCTGAACGGCCGGGCGGATTACGCGGCCTGGCTGGCGGGCGACTGGTTCGGCAACGTGCCGCCGGGCGGCGAGTCCTTTGCGCAGGCGCAGGCGCGGATCCTCGCGGGGCTGGCGCGGATGCAGGCGCAGGGGGAGGATATTCTTGCCGTTGTGCACGGCGGGACGGTTTTGACGATCATGCAGGCGCTGTTTCCGGAGGAAGAGAAAAACGGCTACGAATGGCAGCCCTGCCCCGGCGGCGGCTACCGCCTCGACCTCGAAGCCCACACCTGGACCCCCATCGGCATCCAACCCTAAAGGCTCCCCATTTCTGCGAACCTCCGGCGGCGCAAACCCAAGGCTCCCTTGTGTAAAGGGAGCTGGCGTACCAATGATGGCATAAACTACGCGCCTGAGGGATTGACTGTCGCAAATTTGTAACTTCCCTATGTCTCCGACGGCCCTATCTTTTCCGTCTTGCCGGAAAAGATAGGGGAGAAAAGGGGCGCTTGGATGCGGTTTGGTGCATCCTGCCTCTGATTTTAGGTGAGACCCCATTTTTCAGGCGTCGTTCCACACGATACTCACCTTACGGGTGTCTTGGTACGCGCCGCCTGATACGGGGGTATCAGATTTGCAGCTAGTTGCCTTAGAATATTTGCCATCGATAGAAGGTGCAGGCCAGATTTGTTGGTCTGCACCTTTTTGCGGGGAGCTTGATTCTCAAAAAACAACATAAAACAACAAAAACAGAATACAAATATCACAAAAAAGCATTTCAAAACTGCGGCGGGGCATGCTAGACTGGAGAAAACGGCAGGAGGTTCTATTATGCAGAAGTTTGATTTGATCGTGATCGGCGGCGGGCCGGGCGGCTATCTTTGTGCGGAGCGCGCGGGAAAGGCGGGCCTGCGCCCTGCGCTGATCGAAAAGCGCGCCCTCGGCGGCACGTGCCTGAATGAGGGCTGCATCCCCACCAAGAGTCTGCTCTACTGCGCCAAGCAGTATCAGGCGGCGTTACACGGCGCGGATTACGGCGTGACGGCGGAAAATGTCTCGTTCGACCACGCGAAGGTCGTCGCGCGGAAGGACGGCGTGGTCCGCACGCTCGTCCGCGGCGTCGGCGCGGCGATGAAGGCGCACGGCGTGACGGCCTTTTCCGCCGAGGGGAAGATCCTCGGCAAAGACGGGGAGAATTTCACGGTCTCGGCGGGCGGCGAGGTCCTTTCCGCCCCGCGGCTCGTGATCGCCACGGGCTCGAGCGCGGCGGTGCCGCCGATCCCGGGTGTGAAGGAGGGGCTGGCCTCCGGCTTCGTGATGACGAACCGGGAGATCCTTGCCCTGCAGACGCAGCCGAAGTCGCTCGTGTGCATCGGCGGCGGCGTCATCGGGCTGGAGATGGCCTGCTACTTCGCCTCCATCGGCACGAAGGTGACCGTAGTTGAGATGATGCCCAAGATCGCGGGCAATACCGACCCGGAGATCTGTGACCTGCTCATGAAGACCTACCGCAAGCAGGGCATGGAGTTCTGCCTGGGCGCGAAGGTCGAGGCGGTGACAGGAGCCGGCGTCGTCTATTCCGATGCGGCCGGGCAGCATACGGCCCCATGTGACCGCGTCCTGCTCTCCGCCGGCCGCCGTGCGGATGTGACGGGGCTGGGCACCGAGGCGATCGGCCTCGCGCTCGAGCGCGGCGCGGTCGTGACGGATGCGCGCATGCGCACGAACGTCCCCGGCGTCTGGGCCATCGGCGACTGCAACGGCAAGCTGATGCTGGCTCACACGGCCTACCGCGAGGCGGAGGTCGCCGTGAACGACATGCTCGGCAGGAAGGACCGCATCGATTATTCCATCATCCCCTCCGTCATCTACACCACGCCGGAGGTCGCCTGCGTCGGCGAGACGGAGCAGAGCGCAAAGGAAAAGGGCCTCGACGTGCAGGTCGTCAAGGCGCCGATGGCCCTCTCCGGCCGGTATCTGGCGGAGAACCCGAAGGGCGACGGCTTCTGCAAGCTGCTCTACGACCGGAAAAACCGCTGCGTCGTGGGCGTGCACCTGGTCGGCTCCTACGCTTCGGAGATCATCTACGGCGCGGCCATGATGGTCCACTCCAAACTGCCCGTCCAGCACCTCGACAAGATCGTCTTCCCGCACCCCACCGTCGGTGAGGTCGTGCGCGAGGCGCTGTTCCTCCTGTAAAAACGGACCGCGGTACATCCAACCGGATGTACCGCGGTTTTTCCTTACTGCGATACCGTATAGAGCGCGTAGAAATAGCCCTTCCGCGCCATCAGCGCGTCGAACGTGCCGGACTCGGCGATGCGCCCGTTTTTCAGCACCAGAATGCCGTCGTAGCGGCGCAGCGCCGCCTGCTCGAGTGTATGCGTCACGACGATGCGCGTCACGCCGGTCAGGGACAGGATGTCGTCCGTGACCTGATGCGCCGTCTGCGCGTCGAGCGCGGCAGTCGCCTCGTCGGCCAGCAGAACGGAGGCATGCTTCAGAAGACTCCGCGCGATGGAGATGCGCTGCTTCTCCCCGCCGGACAGCCCGCTGCCGTTTTCGCCGCACAGATAATCCTCCCCGCGCTCGGCGATCAGCGTCGACAAACCGGAGAGCTCGATGGCCCGATCGACCTCTGCCGTTGGGAACTCACGGAACATTGTGATATTATTCCGGATCGAAGCGTTAAAAACAAAGACATTCTGCTGGATCATAGAAACAATGTCATATAACGATTCGCTGCTGATCTTTTTCACTTCATGCCCATCGTAACAGATCTTCCCGGAGTAATTCCCGTGGCTTGCCATAAGCAGATTCAGAAGCGTGGATTTCCCACTGCCGGATGCGCCCACAATAGCATATTTCTTTCCTGCATCAAAAGTGGTATTGATATCATGCAGAATGTCACAGCCTACTTCATAACCAAAGGTCATATGTTCCAATGTGATCCCGCAATTCAACTGCTTCGGAACGAGAGAACCTTCGTCCCGGACATGATCTTCCAGGGAATCAGCAAGCTTATCGATCAGTGCAGCTGCCGCCTTTCGGGATGCAAGCTGTTCCGGCAATTCGCGAATGGGGGTTATTACATACGCAGTCAAGTCAACAAAAAGGATCAATACACCCGGTGTGATCCCCCGGCCGGACAGAGCAAGCCACGCTCCGACTAAAAATGTCCCGAGCTGTGCGGTGACTCCGGCTGCTCCGGCCAACGTGCTGACGACCGTTACCTGCTTTCGCTTCTCGCATTTTGCCTGTTCCACTTCGGCATTGTTCTTTGAAAAAATTTTGAAAATTGCGGTTTCTGCTCTGAAACTTTTGATCACCGCAAACCCGCTTAAGCTGTCCTTTAAAGTAGCTGTTAATTCACTGTTTTTCTCGGATATTTTTCGCTCTGCTTTTTCGATGCGATTGCCAGTGATATAGGAAGCGCCTATGGGCAGAACAAAGAACAGGCAGGCAACGACGGTCATCATCGGACTGTATGCGATCATCATGATGAGAGCGCCGAGCAGCATGACAAGCGAGAACAGAATATTGAATTGCGCATCCAGATAGCTGTTTTCAATCGTTGCCGCATCATTGGAGAACGCAGATATGTAATTCGCAGTATTTTCAGCACCAAAGGCCGAGATGCTTTTTCTTGTCAGCTTACAGAATGCGTAATTCTTATATTGCTTCATCGCTTTTTCCATAAAGCACGGCTTGGAAAAGTAACTTGCAGTCTTCAGTAAGATGATCGCTGCAATGACGCTGAGAACGAACCAAAGCAGAGCAGACAATGCAAAGGAGCCGGGGACGCCGGACACAGCGTCGATCATTTGCTGGAGCACCCACGCGATATAAAGGTTCAGCGCGGAGGTGAGCAGGGACGAAAGGAGCGCGGCCGCAAATGCGATATGATTCTTTTTATAAAATTGTGCCGTATATTCTCTGCGGTTATTCTTCATTCTGAATCCTCATCCATCGTGTGAGCAGCATTGGTTCATCGCTGTCCGCAAGGATCGTATCAATGACATCCATGGCGGTACTGCCCATGTCATCATAGGCCGTTGCGGCTTCTGCTGCGGAAACAAACCGGATATTCCGTGCATCGTAATTTGGCTCCCGGTCAAAGGCAGTCGCGGCGACCTTCGCTTTTCTGAGACTGTCCGCAGCATCCTCCTTTTGCTCCAAACGCCAGAGCACATCCGCGCGGACCGCCCAAAGGGCTGCTTCGCTCTTGTCCAGATAGCTTCTCTTCTGCGGACACTTCAGCCCTGGATAAAACGCCAATGCCCAATCCAGTAAAAGCAGCGCGTTTTCATAGTCCCTCTGCTTGCAATATAGATTGAGATAGCCCATGACGATCTGCATATGGGTGACGGTCAGATCCAGCAGTGCGGCCGAAAGATACGGAAGCGCTCCTTTTGCGTCATTACAGGAAGATGCAAGCACCTCCCCGATCTTCGGATGATTGAGCCGGCAGGGATTGTTCTTCTTCAGGATCTCCAGACCTTTTTCGGTCTGTCCAAGGGAAATATACACCTGCGCCATTTCCAAATGAATGGATACCTCGCTGATCTCAGGGTCAGTATTCTGCCCGATCAGCAGGCAGGCATGGCGATACAGAGAAATTGCTCTTTCGGAATAAGCAGGGTTTTTCAGATACAGCCCCTTTACACGGTAGATCCTTGCGCTGCGATAGACGATCTCAAAGCAGTTCGGATACCGCTGCAGCGCTTTTTCTACATCGGATATCGCATCAACGGGATCGCTGCCATGAACAGGATCTCTGTCATGAACATACTGCTTTAATCGTTCAATGACGCTTTCTCTGTCGTTGTTTCGAAGCTCATATCCAACGAGCACGTCCATGGATACCTGAAACAGGTCCGCCAGCTCCACGATGACCGCCAGCTCCGGCTGTGACAGCCCGGCCTCCCATTTATACACCGCCCCCGGCGTCATTCCCAGCGCCTCGGCCAGCTGCTCCTGCGTGAGCCCGTGCCGGCGGCGCAGGGCGCGGATATTCTCTGAAAGTCTGATCTGCATGTGTCTCCCTCCCTGATATTGCTATGATACCAGAGCCCGCTGCAAAAGGGAACCCACAAACCATATGGACAGAATGGGAATCACCCATACGAACAGTATGATTTCCGCGGAAAAAGCTGCGGCGGCGCAGAAGTTATCATTGATTTTTAGGGCTTCCCTGTGGTATGATAAATGAAATTTTTGTGCGAAACTTTATGCACAAAACGGGGTGGACATCCCGGGAAATACGGGTACAGGAGGTATTCATATGAAGTTGTCCAGCAAAGCACTTGCATGCGGCCAATCCCCCATGCGTAAATTCCATCCGTACGCAGTGGCAGCAGCGGCAGCCGGCAAGAAGATCTATCATCTGAATATCGGCCAGCCCGATATCCACACGCCGGATGCCCTCTATGACGCGATCCACAATTTCCGCACGCCCGTGCTGGCCTACGCGGCCTCCCCCGGCATTCCGGAGCTGATCTCCGCGATCGAGGGCTATTACCGGAACATCGGCGTGCAGCTGAGCGAGTCCGACATCCTTGTGACGACCGGCGGCAGCGAAGCGCTGCAGATCGCGGCCAACTGTCTGCTCGACGACGGCGACGAGGTCATCGTCCCCGAGCCGTTCTACCCCAACTACCATACCTTCATCACCACGGCCGGCGGCGTGATCCATCCGCTGCATACCCGGCCGGAGGAAGGCTATTTCTATGCCGACCGCGCGCGCATCGAGGCCTGCATCACGCCGAAGACCAAGGCGATCATGATCACGAACCCCGGCAACCCCACCGGCACCTGCCTGACCATCGAGCAGATGAAGATGCTGCTCGATGTTGCGGTGGAGCATGATCTGTATCTCGTAGCCGACGAGGTCTACCGCGAGTTCACCTACGACGGCGAGCCGCTGCATTCGTTCGGCAAGTTTGACTACGGTCAGGAAAACCTGATCCTCATCGACTCCGTCTCCAAACGCTTCTCTGCCTGCGGCGCGCGCATCGGCTGTCTCATCAGCCGCAACAAGGACTTCATGGCCAACGCCCTCAAATACTGTCAGGCGCGCCTGTCCGTCGCCACGCTCGATCAGATCGCGGCTGCCGCGCTCTATACCGTCGGCCCGGATTATTTCGAGCAGGTCCGGCAGGAGTACAAGCGCCGCCGCGATACGGTCGTGCGCAAGCTGCACGAGATCCCCGGCGTCATCTGCGAATGCCCGCGCGGCGCGTTCTACCTGATGGCCGCCCTGCCGGTCGACAACGCGGAGAAATTCCAGCTGTGGCTGCTGCAGGAATTTGAAGATCACGGAGACACCGTCATGTTCTCTGCCGGCGAGCCGTTCTACGCCACCGAAGGCAAGGGCCTCAACGAGATCCGCATCGCCTACGTCCTCAAGCAGGAGGACCTTGAGCGCGCCATGGACCTTCTCGCCCTCGGCATTCAGAAATACAACGAAACGCACTGAAGAAAAGTATAAAAAAGGAGCGGCGTATGCCGCTCCTTTTTGCGCGTCATGTATCGAAGATCGAAGCTTCAGCAGCCGCAGCCGGTGTCGCAGCCGCAGGAATTGCCGCAGCCGTTGTTGCCGGAGCCGAAGATCAGCAGAAGGATGATGATCCACCACCAGCTGTTGCCGAAGGCGCAGAATCCGGACTGATTACAAGACATAACAAGACCTCCTGAAATATAACGTAGCGCGTTCTCGCTCGCTCATTCCATGTTATGCAGAGGCCCGGAAATGGTGACGGCTACGCATACAGCTCGTCGAGCGTGCCGAAGGTATAGCCCATCTCCTCCCACTTCGTCAGCAGCGTATCGAGGATCCGCGCGTTGGTCTGCGAGGTCGAGTGCAGCAGCACGACGGCGCCCGGGTGGATGCGCGGCAGCAGCTTGGCAAACGCCTGCTCGTCGGTCGGCTGGTCGTCCTGATACCAGTCGACGTAGGCCAGCGACCAGAAGACGGTCCGGTAGCCAAGCTTCTGCGCCATTTCCAGATTCTTTTCGCTGTAGATGCCCTGCGGCGGGCGGTAATATTTCTGCATCTGCTCTCCGGTCACCTCGCGGTAGAGGTCCTCCAGGCTCGTCAGCTCCCGGCTGAACGCGGCCTCGTCGGAGAGCTTTGACATGTCGTAGTGGTGGTACGTGTGGTTGCCCACAAGATGCCCCTCGCGCAGCATCCGCCGGACAAGGTCCGGGTTCTGCTCGATGTAATTGCCGACGACGAAAAACGCCGCCTTCACGTTGTGCTTTGCCAGCGCGTCCAGGATCGGCTCCGTGCAGCCGTTTTCATAGCCCGCGTCAAAGGTCAGATAGATCTTCTGTTCTGCCTCGTTCCCCAGATAGACCGCGTCGTACCGCCGCAGCGCCTCGGCAGAGGCGTTGCCGACCGGCGCCTTGCCCTCCGTGCGGAAGCTCAGCCCCCAGGAACCCGTTTCGATGGCGCGGCTCTGCTGAAACAGCGCCGGCAGCGCCGCGCAGAGCGCCAGCACTGCCGCCAGCGCCAGCACCAGCCGTCCGTATTGCCGGAAAAATCGTCTCATAACAACACCCCCGTCTATCCCTATGCGGAAAGACGGGGGTGTTATGCCTATAGGATCAGCACCAGCTGGTACAGCACGAACGCGGCCAGCCAGGCAACGCAGCACTGCGTAAGGGCGATCAGCGCGGCGCGCGGGGCGGAGCCGACCTCGCGGCGGATGGCCGCGATGGCTGCGACGCAGGGCGTGTACAGAAGCGTGAAGACGAGGAAGCTCAGCGCGGTCTTCGTCGTAAAGAGCGTGGACACGGCCGACGCGCCTAGCAGGATCTGCAGCGTACTGACGACGGATTCCTTCGCGATGAAGCCGGAGATCAGCGCCGTCGCGCAGCGCCAGTCGGCAAAGCCGAGCGGCGCGAAGATGGGCGCGAGCCAGCGGCCGATGATGGCGAGCAGACTCTGCTCGCTGCTGGTCACAACGTTCAGCCGCGCGTCAAAGCTCTGCAGGAACCAGATTATCATTGATGCAAGCAGGATAATAGAAAACGCTCTCTGCAGGAAATCTTTTGCTTTTTCCCACAAAAGCTGACCTACATTCCTTGCTCCCGGCAGCCGGTAATTGGGAAGTTCCATGACAAACGGTACGGGATCTCCCTTGAAAAGAGTTCTGTTATACAAAAATGCCGCCAGGATTCCCACCAAAATTCCAAGCAGGTAAAGACCTGCCATAATAAATCCGCCCTTCTTCGGGAAAAAAGCACTTACAAAGAAAGAATAAATCGGCAGCTTCGCAGTACAGCTCATAAATGGAGTCAGCAAAATCGTCATCTTTCTGTCACGCTCACTTGTAAGTGTACGTGTGGCCATAACAGCCGGAACCGTACATCCGAATCCGATCAGCATTGGTACAATGCTTCTTCCGGAAAGGCCGATCTTACGCAGAAGTTTGTCCATCACAAAAGCAACACGTGCAACGTATCCGCTGTCTTCCATAAGAGACAGAAAGAAAAACAGGGTTACGATAATCGGCAGAAAACTGAGTACACTTCCCACACCTGTAAAAATACCGTCAATGACCAGGCTATGCATGGCACTGTTTACATTTGCTGCTGTCAGTGCTGCTTCTACCAGCGCAGAAACCTTATCAATTCCAATCTCCAGAAGCCCCTGAAGCCACGCTCCGATCACATTAAAGGTAAGATAAAATACCAGTACCATGATTCCGATGAAACAGGGAATCGCTGTATATTTTCCTGTAAGAATCTTATCAATTTTCTCACTTCTGATTCTCTCCTTACTCTCTTTTGGCTTTACAACTGTCTGTTCACACAAACGCTCAATAAAGTCAAAACGCATATCTGCGATCGCAGCGCTTCTGTCAACCTGACGCTCTGTTTCCATCTGCTGTACGATATGCTCCAGCATATCCGTCTCATTTGTGTCCAGCTTCAGCTTCTCAAGAATCAGCGGATCTCCCTCGATTGCCTTGGTTGCTGCAAAACGGGTAGGAATATCAGCCTGCGCCGCATGATCCTCAATCAGGTGCATGACCGCATGAATACAGCGGTGTACTGCACCGTCATGATCACTCTTATCACAGAAATCCTGACGCAGCGGATGTTCCTGATATTTCGCTATATGTAACGCATGGTCAACCAGCTCATCAACCCCTTCATTCTTTGCTGCGGAAATAGGGATTACAGGTACTCCAAGCAGCGATTCCATCTTATTTACATCTATAGAACCCTGATTTCCCAGCACTTCATCCATCATGTTCATTGCAACTACCATAGGAATATCCATCTCCAGAAGCTGCATGGTCAGATACAGGTTTCTCTCAATATTGGTGGCATCCACAATGTTGATGATCGCACTTGGTTTCTCATCCAGGACAAAATTTCTGGAGACAATCTCCTCACTGCTGTAAGGGGACATGGAATAAATTCCCGGAAGGTCTGTGATTTCTGTATCCGGATGGCCTTTAATCGAACCGGTCTTACGATCCACCGTTACTCCTGGAAAGTTTCCCACATGTTGACTGGAACCTGTCAGTTGGTTAAACAGTGTAGTTTTTCCACAGTTCTGATTTCCCACCAATGCGTACGTCAGTGTAGTTCCCTCAGGCAGTGGATGTTCATCTTCTCTGGAATGATACTTTCCATCCTCTCCAAGTCCCGGATGTGCCAGGTCGCTTACAGCCTCTATTCCGGCGTGACTTCTGCTTCGCTTCGGAATCTGTTCGATTTCTATCTGCTCTGCTTCCGCAAGTCTTAATGTCAGTTCATATCCATGTACCTGTAATTCCATGGGATCTCCCATGGGTGCAAACTTCACGACTGTGACCTCAGCTCCCGGAATCATACCCATATCCAGGAAATGCTGACGCAGGGCACCCTTGCCGCCAACCGACGTGATCACAGCACTTTTTCCGATTTCCAAATCTTTTAATGTCATTTTCAGTCGCTCACCTTTTGTATTTGTATTTGGTTATCATTGCTATATCCGATTTTTCTCAATAACCTTATGCAGATAGCTTATACTAACTGATAATTTTTGTCAAGTAGCAGGTATGTCTCAATTTTTTTATAACCGAAAGTACAAAAAACTCAGATGAATTTATGCTATCATCTGAGTTTCTCAATGTCTTAACCTGACAGGTCATTAAACCTGTCTGTGATTACTTCATTACTTATTATTCTGATCATTCTCAAGTAACTGATTTATGTGATTGCCATAAGATTTGGAAATTGTTCTTATCTTTTATATGTCAGATCCACACAGAACCTGTAATATCACCGTTAATTACATAATATGCTTTGTTCTCTTCAGGTTTGATATAAATCTTAATATCTTTGAGATCTTTCTCCTTTTTACCCAGTTCGTCTGTCCAGATTCTTCTGACATTACTTAAAATATTTTTTGTATATACTTCTCTGCCCATGAACTGAATATATACTTCTGCTGTTGCTTCTTTCTTAGTGGTTCTTCTTGTTGTTTTCTTCTCGGCAGCTGTCTCTTCAGCCGGTTTCTCAGCTGTCTTAGCAGGAGCCTTCTTTGTAGTTCTTTTCGTTGTTTTTGTTGGTTTTGCAACAGTCTTTGTTGTTTTAGCTGTCTCTTTTTTCTCGGCTTCTTTCTCTATTTCTGCCGGTTTCTTTTCTACAGTGTCTGCTGCTTTAGCTGTTTCTTTCTTCTCGGTTTCTTTCTCTGCTTCTGCTGATTTCTTTTCTGCAGTCTTTCTTGTTCTTCTTGCTGCCGGTTTCTTTGCTGTTGTTTCTTTCTTTACAGTCTCTGTTTCAGCAGTTTCTTTCTTGTTTGCTTCTTTATTTACAGCTACTTCTTCAGCAGTTGTCTTTGCAGGAGCCTCTTTAACTTCGGTTGTCTTCGCAGTGGATGTGTTGAGATCTGCTGTAGTTGCTTTTGTTGCCATATGATTAGCCTCCTTACAAGGTATAAGTATTCGTAACTGCTCAGTTTTGTACAGTTACAGGTATTCTTATGTTACCGAAAATATGATAAACAGTAACATTCTTTTATGAAAATAGAATACTACGAATCTTCTGCTTTTGCAATGTTTTTCTGTTTTTATAATTTAGGCATCTTATGAACAGTAACATGAACAGTATTATTTTTTACTCTGTATCCGTCATTTTCTATAGTCCTAGATTCTGCAGATCTTCCTTCATATATGCCGAAAGTCTCCTCTGAAGTTCCTCATTCTGCGGAAGGCTTAAATCCCCGTCAAGGGACAGAATCTCCGAAGCCGTTTCACTGGCAGCTTTCAGGATATCCGCATCCTGATAGATGTCCCCCAGTTTAAATTCCAGCAGACCACTCTGGCGGATTCCAAAAAGATCACCAGGACCGCGAAGCTTCAGATCCTCTCCTGCAATATAAAATCCATCATTGGATTTGTTCAGAATCTGCAGACGTTTAGAAATTTCCTTTGCACCATTTCCCTGCATAAAAATGCAATATGACTGATATTCCCCTCTACCGACACGCCCGCGAAGCTGATGAAGCTGTGCCAGCCCGAAACGCTCGGCATTCTCCACCATCATCACTGTAGCATTAGGCACATTTACTCCTACCTCAACTACAGTAGTAGATACCAGAATCTGAATTTCCCCTGCGGCAAAAGCCTCCATGATCACATTCTTCTCTTTCGCTTTCATCTTTCCATGAAGAGAAGCAATCTTTATATCCGGCGAAAAAACATTGCGAAGCTTCAGGGTATAATCCAGCACATTTTCCCCATCCATCCCTTCGCTCTCCTCCACCATTGGACAGATCACATAAACCTGCCGTCCCTGACGGATCTGCTTCTCCATAAAGGAATAAGCCTTCGGCCTGTAAGAAGTATCCACCACACAATTTTTAATGGGAAGTCTCTGCGCAGGAAGTTCATCAATTACTGAAATATCCAGATCCCCGTATATAATGATCGCCAGCGTCCTTGGAATCGGTGTAGCACTCATCACCAGCACATTAGGCGGGTTTCCCATAGTAGTCAGTGCTTCCCTCTGTTTCACACCAAAACGATGCTGCTCATCTGTAATAACCAGTCCAAGATTATTGTACTGCACTTTTTCCTGAATCAGCGCATGCGTTCCTATCACCAGGTTAGCCTCTTTTGACGCGATCAGCGCATATTTTTCCCTTTTCTCCTTTGCGGTATCTGATCCTGTCAGCAAAACCGGATGCCCAAAATCAATATTCTGTTCCTGCAGCAACTTCTCCATTGCCTGAAAATGCTGCCTTGCAAGAACCTCCGTAGGTGCCATAAGCACTGCCTGATATCCATTCTCCACAGTCATGATCATTGCGAGAAACGCAAGGATCGTCTTACCGCTTCCCACATCTCCCTGCACCAGTCTGGACATCAGGGCCTGGCCGCTTAAATCCCGCTCAATCTCATGCCACACATTCAACTGCGCCTTTGTCAGATCATAGGGCAGACTTTCAATAATCTGCTCTGTCGTCCATACCGGATGCATGGGAAACGCATTCGGTGCTTCCTCCGTCTTCTCCTTCAAAGACTGCACAGCAAGAATAAAAAGAAGAAACTCGTCAAACACCAACCTTCTCCTTGCAGCTAACAGCTCCTGCATATTTTTGGGAAAATGAATCGCAGGAATCGCAAAATTCCTGTCTGCCAGGTGGTACCTTTCCTTATACTCATCTGCCAGATACTCTGCATGAAGCTTCTGCTCATCAAGCACTTGATGGATCAGCTTCACGATCGTCTTATTAGAAAGCCCCGCAGTCAGTCCATAAATCGGCTGAAGACTGTGCAGAATCTCCTCATAAGCCGCAGGAGTAAAAATCTCAGGATGCTCCATCTGCAACTTTCCCTGCTTCCTGACGACACGCCCCCGCAGAACAAACCTGCTGCCCTTCCTGACTGCAGAGCGCAGATACGGTGCATTAAACCACGTAACAGAAATTTTCCCCGTAAGATCTGCCACAGTGGTCGTGATCACCTGAAGATTCCGCACCTGATTCACATACACACCCGTTATAACCGCCACAGAAATCGCCACAACAGCTCCCTCTTCCAGAGACCGGATCTCAACAGGCTCCTCATACGCATCATAATTACGTGGATAATAACTCAGAAGAGATTCCATATCCGTAACTCCTATTTTCGCAAATAACTTTTCCGTTTTCTCCCCCACGCCCTTAAGGGTTCTCAAAGATATCGACATCTATCTCCTTTTCCTTTCTAAAAAATCCATCACAAATATAAATTTAACCAAATCAAGTATCCGGCTATCCGGCAGAGCAATTATTCGGTTATAATCAAGTAAAAACGGACTATGTCATCCGCCCAGCCAGCTGCCAGGCGGGAAAATTATTTGTTTTTGTGTGCATTTGCAGGGATCTTAGATATTCTTAGGTTCCGGAAAACTGCGTTATGAGCAGACAGTCTCACTGTCTGAGCGAAGTTTGCAACGGAGCGAGTTTGAGAGGGCTGCTCATGCCCTTAGCAGATTTCCGGAACCTTAGAATATCTTAGTTCCCGAAACCGCACACAAAAACAAATAATTTTCCTGCCGTCCCTTTTTAATACGAAAACGGATATACCCACCCTCAACAATGGCCTATACCCGTTTTCATCACATGAACTATTCGTTTATCTCTCTCAAAAACTCTATTATCCTACTCTACAGAAATAACATAATAATAAATCGGCTGTCCACCCGCATTCAGTTCCACATCACACTCCGGATAAGCCTCCTCCAGAGCCGTTGCCAGCTCCTCAGCTTCAGCCTCCTCAGTATCAGCACCATAATAAATACTGATCACCTCAGACTCATCGTCCACCATCTGGGCAACTGTCTCCTTGGCAACTTCCATGCGGTCCTTGCCAACAGCCAGGATTCCATGATCACCGATACCCATCATATCACCCTCATGGATCTCCTTATCATCAATCCTTGTATCACGCACAGCATACGTGATCTGTCCGGTCTTCACATGTTCGATTGCCTGAAGCATAGCCTCAGTATTCTCCGCACTGTTCTTCTCGGGCACATAACTGATCATGGCAGTAATTCCCTGCGGAATGGTCTTAGTCGGCACAACCACGATCTCTTTATCCTCAGTAAGATCCCTTGCCTGGTTTGCAGCAAGAACAATATTCTTATTGTTCGGGAAAATATAAATAGTCTTTGCATTTACTTTTGCAATGGCATTGAGCATATCCTCTGTACTCGGGTTCATCGTCTGACCGCCCTCGATCAGGTAATCCACACCCAGTTCCTTAAAGATCTCTGTCATTCCCTTTCCCACAGATACGGAAATAAAGCCAACTTCCTTCGGTGGCTGTGCTGCTTCTTCTTTTTCTTCCTGTTCTGCCTGCTCTTTCGCCATTTTCTCGGCATCCTTTATAAGCTTCTCCTGATGCTCCTCACGCATATTGTCGATCTTCATACGTGAAAGTGCACCAAAGGTAAGGGCTTTCTCAATAGCCTGTCCGGGATGATTGGTATGAACATGAACCTTCACAATCTCGTCATCTGCAACAAGCACAATAGAATCACCAAGGGACATCAGGAATTTCTTAAATTCATGCTCTGTCTCCTCGGACATCGGCTGGTTCAGAAGAATAATAAACTCTGTACAATAACCAAATTTAATATCAGCCTCTGTCTGTGCATCGATCTTAGTCACAGCAGGACCTTTTGCCTTGTCAAACTGTGTATAATCAATCTCTTTGCCAAGGAAACCATCATATGCACCATGGTATACTTCCAGAAGTCCCTGTCCACCGGAATCCACTACTCCTGCTTCTTTCAGAACCGGCAGCATCTCCGGTGTCTTTGCCAGAGTTTCCTCCGCATGAGCGATCACGCTCTGGAAAAATGTATCCAGATCCTCTGCTGTCTCCGCAAGCTCTACAGCCTTAGCAGCAGCCTCTCTTGCAACAGTAAGGATTGTTCCTTCCTTCGGCTTCATGACTGCCTTATATGCAGTCTCCACACCTTTCTCCATGGCTGCCGCGATATCAATGGCATCCAGTTCCTTACTGTTCTTAACACTTCTGGTAAAACCACGCAGAAGCTGAGAAAGAATAACACCTGAGTTACCTCTTGCACCGCGCAGAGAACCGGAAGAAATCGCCTTGGCCAGTGACTCCATGTCAGGCTCTCCCAGAGAACCTACTTCTGCTGCTGCTGCCATGATCGTCATTGTCATATTGGTTCCTGTATCTCCATCCGGTACCGGAAATACGTTCAGTTCGTTGATCCATTCTTTTTTAGCTTCCAGATTCTTGGCTCCTGCAAGAAACATCCTGGAAAGTATTCTGGCATCTATGGTTTTGTTATTCACCACAAGTTCCTCCTCTATCCTAATCAATTGCGCGTACACCTTCTACATAAATATCGATCTTATCGATCTCCATTCCTGTAAAGGCCTCGACTTTATATTTGACATTGCTGACAAGGTTGTCTGCAATTGTACTTATATTCACGCCATATGCCACAATAACATGGAAATTCAGGCGGATCTTGTTTTCGTCGGTGATATTTACACTGATACCATGTTTCAGGCTATCTTTGCGAAGCAGTTTGACAAGGCCGTCCTTTACGCTGACTGCAGCCATTCCGACAATACCGAAACATTCCACTGCTACACTTCCTGCATAGGTGGCAATTACGTCTGTATCAATGACGATCTGCCCCAATCCGGAATCTATACGTCCACTCATATAGGTACCTCCAATTTTTTAGTATGCATGTATTATAACCTTTTTTTTACGAAAAAGGAATATTATTTTTAGAATTTCTGTTTTTTTACTTGCAAAAGGCAAATTCATCTGTTAAAATAAGACCTGTTGAAAAAAAGCGTCAAGGAGGTGCTATCATGGCTAAATGCGCAGTTTGTGAAAAAGGTGCTTATTTCGGAAAT
>ERZ507033.187-NODE-187-length-27803-cov-4.569519_pt1 | contig 27803 bp, 27 predicted proteins | sample MGYA00512874_ERZ507033 | MGnify/ENA metagenome assembly ERZ507033
TAGCCGAAACGGCCTGCGGCCCGATCCTGCGGCTTGCGGGGATTTGCCGAGGACAGAGCACGGATTTTTAGCGAGTGAGGATAAAGCCGGTGAGGGGGTCAGCCGTACAGCGCGAGGACCGACCGCAGGTGGGCCTGGAACTGCTGGACGATCGGCTGAGGGGAGAGAACCTGTACCGAGGTGCCGAGGCCGGTGAGCCAGGCGAAGAACTGCGGACTGGGCACCACCTCCACGGTGATGGTGAAGCCTGCCGGGGTGGGGGTGAGGATCCTATCCCGGCCAAAGCGGTCAAAGACAATATTGGCCATATTCGCGGCAAATTGCAGGGTGATCTGCTGAGGCTCGCCGCCGTACATGCCAAAGACCTTGCGGGAGTATTCCGCGGGGTCAAAGTGGGAGAAGAGCTCTTTTCCCAGGCGTTCCTCGCCGGTTTGGGTGATGGCTTCCATCTTATCCACCCGGTAGTGGCGGCGTTCCCCGTGTTCGGCATCGTAGCCGACGAGGTAGTAATTTTCGTCATCCCACAGGAGTGCCCAGGGACTGATCTGGTAGCGCTTACCTTCGTGCCGGTATTTCTTTTTACCGGTGATGTCCCAATCGAAATAGCGGAAGGTGATGCGGCTGCCGGCGGCGATGGCGCTGTGCAGGGCATCCACATTGTAGTAGATGCTCTCGTTCATATTCTTGACCCGGTGGGTGACATAGACCTGGCGGCGCAGGGCCTGGGCCTCGTAGCGGCTGGCCAGCTTTTCCAGCTTGGTGATGAGCGCATTGCTTTTGCGCAGGGAGAGGAATTTGCAGCTCTGCACGGCATCCACCAGCAGCTTTAATTCCGGCAGCTGGAACTCCCGGCTGGCCACATAGTAGCCGCCGCCCTGGGCCTTACGGTACTCCACATCCAGACCGCACTGACGCAGGGCTTCAATGTCATCGTAGAGACTTTTGCGCTCGGCGGGGATATCGTGCCGGGCCAGATATTCGATCATTTGGGGGATGGTGGCGGGGTGCTCCTCATCGGTATTTTGCAGTAGGAACTGCCACAGGTACAGGCACTTGAGCTTTTGATTGGCAGCGCGGGCCATGGGGTCCCTCCTCCCGGTGAATTTTACGCCACCATTTTACCATAGCGCGCCGGGAAATACAATGGACAAAGGGCGAGGTTGGGGGTCTGCTTTTCCGTGGGAAAAGGGAGGCAAAAAAATTTTGGGGCTGAATTTGTGGGTGCCTAGCGGCGAAAGCCTCCCTTGTGTAAAGGGAGGTGGCACGGCACAGCCGTGACGGAGGGATTGATGGCACAAATTATGCCAAAGTTTCATCTCGCTTTCGGCGGGGCGAGGATTTTGCAAAGGCATAGTTAGCACCGCTGCCGCGGGGGCTGGGTTTGAGGACGCCCGGCGGCGGGGCGTTGATTTTGCAGGCTGTCACCCTCCGGTGACTCTGCGCCGCCGAAGGCGAGATGAAATTATTACCTTTTGCCGGCAACCCCTCAGTCAGCCATGCGGCTGCCAGCTCCCCTTACACAGGGGAGCCTGTGGGACGGGGCAAAAAAGACACCCCGGCGGGGGTGTCTTTTGGAGTATGGGGGGGGGGTTATTTGCCGCAGCACTTTTTGTACTTCAGGCCGCTGCCGCAGGGGCAGGGGTCATTGCGGCCGGGCTTCTTTTTATCGGCCTTCATGGGGATTTTCTTGACGGTGCCGTCTTCGCCGGTGGCCAGGGGCTTGAGGGTCTGCTCCCGCTTGATCTCCACCTGGGGACGGGGACGGATGGTGAGCAGCATCTTGACGGTATTTTCCTTGATGCCCTCGATCATCTGATCGAACATCTCAAAGCCCTCCAGACGGTAGGCCACGACGGGATCCTGCTGGGCGTAGCCGCGCAGGCCGATGCCGCGCTTGAGCTCCTCCATGGCATCGATGTGATCCATCCACAGGGTATCGACATTGCGCAGCAGCACCACCCGCTCGATCTCCTCGAAGGATTCGCCGAAGAGTTGGCGCTGGGCCTCATAGCGGGCTTCCGCTTTCTCCAGCAGGGTCTGGGCGATATCGTCACGGCTCATGCCGCGGAGCTCCTCCAGCGAGTAGCGCAGGTCGTTCTCATCGGTGATCCAGCCCATGAAGCGATCCCGCAGGCCATCGAGATTCCATTCCTCGTGGTTCTTTTCATCCACCAGGTACTGCTGCACGCTGGCGGTGATGTATTCCTGCATCATCTTGCGGATGCTGTCGGAGACCGATTCGCCATCCAGCACGCGGCGGCGCTGGGAGTAGATGATCTCCCGCTGGCGGTTCATGACATCATCGTACTTGAGGACATTCTTACGCATCTCGAAGTGCATACCCTCGATGCGGGCCTGCGCCGACTGAATGGAATTGGAGAGGAGCTTGGCCTCGATGGGCATATTTTCATCGACGCCCATGCTGTTCATCAGTGCCTGCAGGCGCTCGCCGCCGAACAGACGCATGAGGTCATCCTCCAGCGAGATGACGAACTTGGTGGTACCGGGGTCGCCCTGACGGCCGGCACGGCCGCGCAGCTGGTTATCGATGCGGCGGCTTTCGTGCCGCTCAGTACCCAGGATATACAGGCCGCCGACGGAACGGACCTTTTCGGCTTCGGGGGCGATTTCGGCCTTGTACTTTTGCAGCAACTCCTGGAAGTGGCGGCGGGCGGCGAGAATGGTCTCATCCTGCGTTTCACCGTAGGCGGTGGCCTCGTAGATGAGGTCCTCCTCCATGCCCTCCCGGCGGAGGGCATCCTTGGCGAGATATTCGGCGTTGCCGCCCAGCATGATATCGGTACCGCGGCCGGCCATATTGGTGGAGATGGTGACGGCGCCGGGCTTACCGGCCTGGGCGACGATCTCGGCTTCCTTTTCGTGGAACTTGGCGTTGAGGACCTCGTGGGGAATGCCGCGGGCCTTGAGCAGCTTGCTGATCATCTCGGATTTTTCGATGGAGGTGGTGCCGACCAGGATGGGCTGGCGGCGGCTGTAGCACTCGGCAATGATATCCAGGATGGCGGCATACTTGCCCTTTTGGGTCTTGTAGACGGCATCGGGGAGATCGACACGGGCGAGGGGCTTATTGGTGGGCAGCTCCACGACATCCAGCCGGTAGATATCCCGGAACTCCTGCTCCTCGGTCATGGCGGTACCGGTCATGCCGGCCAGTTTATCGTACATGCGGAAGTAGTTCTGGAAGGTGATGGTGGCCAGGGTGCGGTTTTCGCGCGCGACGGTGACGCCCTCTTTGGCCTCGATGGCCTGATGCAGGCCGTTGGAATAGCGGCGGCCGATCATGAGGCGGCCGGTGAACTCATCGACGATGATGACCTCGCCGTCCTTCACGACATAGTCGATATCCCGCTGCATGACGCCGCGGGCGGCGATGGCCTGATTGATGTGGTGGGCCAGGGTGAGGTTTTCGGGGTCATTGAGGCTTTCGATGCCGAAATACTGCTCCGCCTTGCGGGCACCCTGGGGGGTGATGGTGGCGGTGCGGGCCTTTTCATCCACGATGTAATCGGCCTGGATATCCTCTTGGTCGTCCTTGGCGTCCATCTCCTTGACCCGCAGGGGGGTGAGAGTGGCGGCGAAGCGGTCGGCCTTCTCATAGAGGTCGGTGGATTTTTCACCGGCGCCGCTGATGATGAGGGGGGTACGGGCTTCATCGATCAGAATGGAGTCCACCTCATCGACGATGGCGTAATTCCAGCCGCGCTGGACGCAGTTGCGCTTATACACCACCATGTTATCGCGCAGGTAATCGAAGCCGAATTCATTATTGGTGCCGTAGGTGATATCGGCGGCGTAGGCGGCGCGCTTTTCATCGGGGCTCATGCCGCTGATGGCGAGGCCCACGGTGAGGCCCATCCAGCGGTAGAGATTGCCCATCCATTCGCTGTCACGGCGGGCGAGGTATTCATTGACGGTGACGACATGCACGCCCTTGCCGGAGAGGGCATTGAGGTAGGCGGGCAGGGTGGCAACGAGGGTTTTGCCCTCACCGGTTTTCATTTCCGCGATGCGGCCCTGGTGCAGGATGATGCCGCCCATGACCTGGACGGGGAAGTGACGCATGCCCAGCACGCGGTCGGCGGCCTCCCGGCAGGCGGCAAAGGCCTCCGGCAGGATGTCATCCAGGGTTTTGCCGTTCGCCAAGAGCTCCTTGAAGCGGGCGGTTTCTCCCTGCAGGGTTTTATTATCCATCTGACGGTAGTGGTCCTCCAGGGCCAGGACGGCATCCACCTGGGGGCGGATGCGCTTGAGCTCCTTGGCGCTGTAGGAGCCGAACAGTTTATCGACGAGTCCCATAGTTTGGTGTTCTCCTTTGGTGAGTAGTGATCTGCCCGAAGGAAACGGGCAGGGGCGAGCGGGGGCGGCGGAAAAGCGGATGAGGGCGGGGACGGCCCGCGGGCAGGCTGATGTCCGTTGAAAACGGACTGTTGCCTGTTAAGGGACGGCACTGCCGGCGCCGCTTTGCCGGTGGCCCGGCGAGCCCCGGAAAGCACAGTACGGCAAGGTATGTCTTTTAACCATACTATTTTACTGCACCCCGGGGGCGGTGTCAAATAAAAGAGGGGGCAAGGCTGTGGCTAAACTGTAAATTTTTGCGCGAGTGGGGGCAAAAACGGGTTTTCCAACAAAAACTTGCAGGAAACCCCTTGCAAATGCTGTGGCGGTTCACTATAATATTGTTGGTATTGTTATTTTAATCACAATGTTATTTTTAACACAAAGTCTGTTCGGAAGGAGAATGTGCAATGAACTATTCCCACGAAGTAGAATGTATGTGCCCCGTCACCAAGGGTCCACACCACGGCCCCGCGCCTATCCCGGAGGAGGGACGCTGGGTAAAGGCATACCAGATCAGCGATATCTCCGGCCTTTCCCACGGCATTGGCTGGTGCGCGCCGCAGCAGGGCGCCTGCAAGCTGACCCTGAATGTCAAGAACGGCATCATTGAGGAGGCGCTGGTAGAGACCATCGGCTGCAGCGGCATGACCCATTCCGCTGCCATGGCCGGCGAGATCCTGCCCGGCAAGACCCTGCTGGAGGCCCTGAACACCGACCTCGTCTGCGACGCCATCAATGTGGCAATGCGGGAGATCTTTAAGCAGTTGGCCTACGGCCGCACCCAGACCGCCTTCAGTGAGGACGGCCTACCCATCGGGGCTTCCCTGGAGGACCTGGGCAAGGGCCTGCGCAGCCAGACCGGTACCATCTTTTCCACCGGCGCCAAGGGCGTGCGTTACCTGGAGCTGGCCGAGGGCTACATCACCAAGGTGGCGCTGGATAAGAACGGCGAGGCTATCGGCTATCAGTTTGTGCGCCTGGGCAAGATGATGGAGGATATCCGCCACGGTGTAAACGCCGAGGAGGCCCTGAAGAAGAACACCGGTACATACGGCCGCTTTGCCGATGCGCCCAAGTACATTGACCCCAGAGAAGAATAAGAGAAGGAGGACACGACAATGGCGAAATTTGAAGGACAGGAAAGACGGATGCCCGGCATCAACGCCTGCCTGAAAGAATACGGTATGAATACCCTGGAAGATGCCCGTGACCTCACTTTGGAGCATGGCATCAATGTGGAAGAGATCGTGAAGGGCGTACAGCCCATTGCCTTTGATAACGCGGTGTGGGCCTATACCCTAGGCACCGCCCTGGCCCTGAAGAAGGGCGCCAAGAGCGCGGCGGAAGCCAGCGAGATGATCGGTGTGGGACTGCAGGCCTTCTGCGTGCCCGGTTCCGTTGCCGAGCAGCGCCAGGTGGGCCTGGGCCACGGCAACCTGGGTGCTATGCTGCTGCGCGATGAGACCAAATGCTTCTGCTTCCTGGCGGGGCATGAGTCCTTTGCGGCGGCGGAAGGCGCCATCGGCATTGCCCGCAACGCCAACAAGGCCCGCAAGGAACCGCTGCGGGTCATCCTGAACGGTTTGGGCAAGGACGCTGCCTATATCATCAGCCGGGTGAACGGCTTTACCTATGTAGAAACTGACTTTGACTTTGCTACCGGCGAAGTAAAGGTGGTGCGCGAGGTTGTCTTTGGCGAGGGCGAGCGCGCCAAGATCAAGTGCTACGGCTGCAACGATGTACTGGAGGGCGTAGCCATTATGAAGATGGAGAAGGTGGATGTTTCCATCACCGGCAACTCTACCAATCCTACCCGCTTCCAGCACCCCGTGGCCGGCACCTACAAGAAGTGGTGCTGGGAGAACGGCGTGAAGTACTTCTCCGTGGCCAGCGGCGGCGGCACCGGCCGTACCCTGCACCCCGATAACATGGCGGCGGGTCCGGCCTCCTATGGCCTGACCGACACCATGGGCCGTATGCACGGCGACGCCCAGTTTGCCGGCTCCTCCTCCGTCCCCGCGCATGTGGAGATGATGGGACTTATCGGTATGGGCAACAACCCCATGGTGGGCGCGACCGTAGCCTGCGCTGTGGCGGCCTATCAGGCGATGAACAAGTAAATAACCCAAGACGCAAAGACGCAGGGCTGACCGAAAAGGGACGCTCTGCGTCTTTTTGGCGGAGGGCAAAAGCCGGGGAAAGAGCGGGGCGGGCCGCAGGCCTGGCGGCAGAGCCGCCGCAGCGGGCGCAGCCCGCTGGTTCCGGCCTTGGCCGGAACGCCTGCGGCCCGAAGCTTGCGGTTTGCAGAAATTTTCCAAGGAGGGGTCCGGATTTTTAGCGAATGGGCGATAGGACGAAAACGGAGTTTGGAGGAACCTGCCCAGGACAGGGCTTGGTTTTTTAGCGGATGAGTAAGCAGGGCAGGGATTAGGCTCCGCAAAATGTGTGAGTGGGACGAGAAAACCGAAGGTTCGCAACCGGCGGTTGACAGATTTGATGGTTGAATTGGTGGTGCGCAACTGCGCCGAATGGTAGGATAATGGCACAGGGACGGATAGAAGATGCCGTCCGGAATAAAGGAGGGCATGAAGAATGATACTGGCGGATAAAATCATTGACTTGAGAAAGAAAGCGGGCTGGTCGCAGGAGGAGCTGGCGGAAAAGCTGGCGGTCACGCGGCAGTCGGTCTCCAAGTGGGAGGGGGCGCAGTCCATCCCGGATATGGATAAGGTGGTGCAGATGAGCCGCCTTTTTGGGGTGACGACAGACTACCTGTTGAAGGACGAGATAGAGACAGCGGAGCCGACGGTGACCGAGGACGACCGCCGGCCGCCGCTGCGCCGCGTGACGATCGGCGAGGCTTCCGATTACCTGGCGCTGCGGCGCACCGCCGCCCCCAAGATGGCACTGGCAACGATGCTGTGCATTTTTTCGCCCATTGCGCTGATCGGACTGGCAGCGGTGAGCGAGCTTTCGGCTTCAGCATTTCCCCTGCGGGAAGATGTGGCAGCCGGCATTGGACTGTGTGCGCTGTTGATCCTAGTCGCCATTGCGGTGGTGCTGTTTATGGACTGCGGAAATAAAGCGAAGGAATATGAGTTTTTGGAGAAAGAGCCGTTTGAGACGGAATACGGTGTGACCGGCATGGTAAAGGAACGGCAGAAAGCCTTTAAGCCAACCTATGATCGGATGAACACCATCGGTACGGTGCTGTGTGTTCTTTCGTTTGTGCCGCTGTTCGCTGTCATGGCGGTGATACAGGATGGCTTTTTTATGACGATGGCAGTATGCCTGCTGCTGGCGGTAGTGGGGATCGGTGTGTACTTCTTTGTGTACGGCGGGACCATTTACAGTTCGATGGAGAAGCTGCTGGAGGAGGGCGACTATACCCGCAGGGAGAAATCCCAGAAGAACATTACCGGGCCGGTGAGCGTGATCTACTGGCTGGTGGCGACGGCAATTTTTATGATCTATACCTTTGGCCCCAAAGGCAACGGCCAGCCCCGATACAGCTGGATCATTTGGGCGGTGGCCGGTGTGCTGTATGCCGCGGTGCTGGCGGGAATAAAGCTGATAAGGAACCGGAAATAACAGTATTGGAGAGAAAGCGCCCGAAAGGGCGCTTTTTTGCTGTGCTGACTGGCACGGCGTGTGGGAAAATGAAAAAAGCTTGTTGCAATTTTGCTGTGTGAGCCGTTATAAAAGGTGTAAGAGACTGCCGAGGAAAAACGGTTAGATGCCAGACGGCCGCAATCTGTCGTTTGCGCCAAAAAGAGGGGGTTATCTTGAGGGAAAACGCCGATGGAGATATCTGCGCGGATATGGTATGCTAAAAAAAGAAAGGAAAGCAGAAAGGAGACAAAAAATGAGAGAAAAGCTGAGAAAATACGGCAGCGATATCCTGTACTATTCGTTGTCTTTTATTGCTACGCTGATCGTATGGCTGGCTCATGATCTTGACCGGATCGGTGTATTGAAAGAGGTCGACTTTGCTTTGGAGCTGATGTGGTGGTTGATTCTTATGCTCTTTGTATGGGCGGGGGAGCTGCTGCCGGTGGAGGAACCGGACTACGGACCGGAGATCAACCGGCGGAACCGGAAGATCGTTGCCGTAACGGAGATCGTGCTGACGGTTTTGGTCACGGCGATTTTTATTGCGCAGCTCGTGACAGGCGAGATGTTCCTGTGGCGGCTGTTCTGATAGTCGAAAGGCGGGGACACCCTGCAAGAGAAAGCCAATGGAAATACGGAGAAAACGAAAGGAAAACGAAAGGAGAAAATGCATGACGAAAAAAGAGAGAACCGGACGGCAGATCATCCGCGAGACGCTGCGAATCACTTGGCTGGTGCAGGCGGGTGCCTACACGCTGATGCAACGGCTGAATGAACTGCCGCAGGATAAAACCATCAATATTATGCTGAGCCTGACGCTGTGGGCGTTTGGTCTGGTGGGGCTGTGGTTTGATTTCCTAGTGCCGGAACCCGTTGCCCCCGAAGCGGATAAGGAAAAGGTGGAAAAGGACCGGAAAACGGCATTTGCGCTGGGCGTGGCGGGAACGGCCGCTATTCTGGTGATTTTTGTGATGCAGGTTATCACCGGAAGCATAATCCCCTTTGCGCAAGGATAATTGTAAGAGCCGACAGCCGAAAGGTCATCGGCTTTTTCCTTTGGCGCTAGAATTGACAAAGGGGCATCGGCTGGGATATAATCAGCTATCATGTTGCCGGCAAGTTTTCTTGTCGGGAAAGGAGCTGCCATGTCGGAATTTTACCCTTTTGCCCCACGGGAAAGCCAGTTGGAGGAATACAGAGAGGATGCGCGCCGGAGCTTTAGCCGCATCGGGTGGGCGTGCTTTGCCATGATGCTGGTGATGCAGGGCGGCGCCGCGCTGCTGATGCTGGGGTGTCAGCTCCTGGCCATGCGGGGCAGCCGCTTTATGATCGCCTTTATCCAGAGCGAATGGTTCCAGTGGGTCATTACCGACGCGGCGAACTATGGACTGGGCCTGCCGGTGCTGCTGCTTATCCTGCGGCCGATGCCCCTGCCGCCCGCCCCGCCCCGCCGCCGGGTAACGGCGAAGCAATTTGGGGCGCTGGCGCTGATAAGCTACGCGGTGGTATATCTCACCAACCTTATCGGCTTGGGGATCAACGCGGCCATCAGCGCGCTGCGGGGACAGCAGGCGGGCGAGCCCCTGCAGGATATGGTGACGGGCACAAACCCATGGATCATATTCCTTTTTGGGGTGCTGCTGGCGCCGGTGGTGGAGGAATGGATCTTCCGCAAGCTGATCCTGCGGCGGCTGGCCCCCTGGGGAGAGCCGGTGGCGATCTTCGGCTCGGCGTTCCTGTTTGGGCTGTTCCACGGCAACTTTGGGCAGTTTTTCTATGCCTTCGCGGTGGGGGCGGTCTTTGCCTATGTGGCGCTGCGCACCGGGGGCATCCGCTATACGGTGGCGCTGCACTTCCTGGTGAACCTGCTGGGTATGACGGTGGCGCAGGCGGTGGAGGATAGTCTGGTGCTCTCCGCCATCTATGGCTATCTGATCCTGGCGATTACGGTAGCCGGGTGTGTGATCCTGTGGCGGCACCGCAAAAGGATCCATCTGCGGGAAGGGACGAGTCCCATCCCGGCACAGGAGAAACGGGGGCTGTTCCTGGGCAACAGCGGGATGATCGCGATGATGGTGCTGAGCGGTATCCTGATGCTGTATGTGGCATTTTTAGCCTAAAACGCGGGGAGAACGGACGATGAGTGAAAATACAGGCTATGTCGGGTGGAACCCCTGGCATGGCTGCACCAAGATAAGCGCCGGGTGTCGGTACTGCTATGTTTACCGGCAGGATGAAATGTACGGGACCGGCGTGGGAGCGTCATTATGCCGGAGGAACGCAGCCTTTGACCTGCCCATCCGCAAAAGGCGGGATGGGGGCTGGAAGATCCCGGCCGGGACGGTGGTTTTTACCTGTTTTACCTCCGACTTTTTGCTGAAGGACGCGGACGCATGGCGGCCGGACTGCTGGGAGATGATGCGCAGGCGGCGGGACTGCTGGTTCTACTTTTTTACCAAGCGCATAGACCGGCTGGCGGAGTGCCTGCCCCCGGACTGGGGCGAGGGATATGAAAATGTTATCATCGGCTGCACGGTGGAAAACCAGGACCGCGCCGATGCCCGGCTGCCCCTGTTTTTGGAGCTGCCCATCCGGCACCGGACCGTTATAGCGGCGCCGCTGCTGACTGCTCTCGATCTGCGGGAGTATCTGGACCCGGAGAAGATAGAGGAGCTGACTGCCAGCGGGGAATCCGGGCGGGAGGCGAGGCCCTGCCATTATGAGTGGGTCCTTTCGCTGCGGGAGCAATGCGTGGAAAAGGGGATCCCATTCCAGTTCCACCAGACCGGGGCGAATTTTGTGAAGGACGGACGGGTGTTCCGCATCCCCCGGCGGGAGCAGACCGCCCAGGCCCGGAAGGCGGGCATTGACTATAAGATAGAGGATCGGACCCGGCCGCTGGTGATCCCATCCGGCGTGACCGGGCCACAGGCGGAGCAGGTATCGTTTTTTGAGAAGGAGCCCGGAAACACCGAGGGACGCTGAGAGAGCGGCGGTCATGGAATCGGCAGCAGCTTGCAGAGAGAACAGCGGCCCGCAGGGCCGGCGCCGAAACGGCGCCGTAAGGGGCGGCCGGAGGCCGCCCCTAAAACCGTCCGAAGGACGGTTTGCCCTGCGGGCCGATGCCTGTTCCGGGCAGAAAGCCTGCCAAGGAGCACTGCCCGCATAAGAGGGACGACAAATTTGTCATTATGCACCAATACCGGCCGGAAAGTTTGTGAAAGATGTGGCAAGCCTACGAAAATTAAAAATCCGCTAAGAACCCCTTGCAGGCGACCCAAATAAGTGATAAACTGCAAATGTAAACAAAATATGACCAAAGCTCATATATGCCCGATAATATGGTTCGGGCGTTTCTACGCCGGCCCCGGAAAGGCTGGCACTATGGGTGTTCCGATCCGTTCCGCTATGGCGGGAGGGGTTGGCTTTGCGTTTTTATTGACGGCTGGCTGGGACACTCATTATTAAATGAGACCGGTCGGCGTTTTGTTTTGTCCGCTTCCAAATTTTTTTGTAAAAGGAGCAACACTATGGAAAAGCTGTTTAAGCTGAAAGCGCACGGCACCGATGTGAAAACCGAGATCCGTGCAGGCATTACCACCTTCTTTGCAATGGCATACATCATTTTCGTCAACTCCAACTATCTTTCCATGACCGGCATGAACAAGACCGGTGTCATGGTAGCGACCTGCATTTCTGCCGCTATTGGCTGCCTGCTTACCGCGTTCCTGGCCAATGTGCCTTTCTGCCAGGCACCCGGCATGGGCCTCAATACCTTCTTCACCTTTACCGTATGCTTTGGCATGGGCTACACCTGGGAGCAGGCTTTGGCGATCGTATTTATTTCCGGCGTGCTGTTCCTCGTCGTGACCGTCAGCCCCCTGCGCAAGAAGATCATTGAAGCGATCCCCGCTTCCTTGAAGGCTGCCATTTCCGCCGGTATCGGCTTCTTCATTGCTCTCATCGGCATGTTCAATGTCAATATCGTTACTGCCTTTGGTACTGGTATTGCCGGTGCCTACACCGATATGGGCTCCATCACCAAGGGAGCGGCTCTGCTGGCCCTCATCGGTTTGGCAATTACCGCTATTCTGGTTGCCTACCGCGTAAAGGGTGCTATCTTTATCGGCATCATCGCTACTACTCTCATTGGCTTCCTTATGGGTCAGACCACCATTCCCGAGAGCTTTACCGTAGCCGGTATCGGCGAGGCGTTTGGCGAGGTCGCCTTCAAGCTGGACTTCTCCGGTGCTCTTTCCGCCGGCGGCGTTGTTCCTTTCCTCACTGCTATCATCACCTTTGCCATCTGCGACTGCTTTGATACCGTTGGCACCCTGCTGGGTACCGCAGGCAACGCCGGCATGCTGGATGAGAACGGCAACTTCCCCGGCGGCGACCGCGCTCTGATCGCGGATGCTATCGCCACCTGCACCGGCGCACTGCTGGGTACTTCCACCGTTACCACCTTTGTTGAGTCCTCCACCGGCATCGAGGACGGCGGCCGTACCGGCCTGACCTCCATGACTACCGGTATCCTGTTCCTGCTGGCGGTTATTCTGGCTCCTGTGGCGGGCATTGTTCCCTCCGCTGCCACCGCTCCCGCCCTTATCATCGTCGGCGTATTCATGATGAAGGGCGTGCTCAAGATCGACTGGTCCGATATGGAGACTGCCATTCCCTGCTTCCTCACCATCGCCATGATGCCCTTTGCCTACTCCATTGCAGATGGTATCGGCTTTGGCATCATCTCCTACACCCTCATCAAGCTGGCCCGCGGCAAGGCGAAAGAGGTTCCTGTATTGATGTACATTCTCTCCGTTCTGTTCATCCTCAGCTATGTGCTGCTGGCGACCACCGCTGCCTGATAGCCTGAGAAAGAGAAGCATATGTGACCGCTCCGGGTTTCCGGGGCGGTCTTTTGCGTGGGAGAGCGGTGAGGCGGCAGGCGGTGCCATGCGGCGCAGCCGAGCGCCCGCAGGGCGCGGCCCGCGGCGAAGCCGCGGGAGCCGGGCGGAAGCCCGGCGGCTGCGCCGGTTGGCCGGCCTGCTGCACAGGCCAATCGGGGAAGTACACTTGATTCCACTGGGGCCATGGAGTAAAATAGGGGCGAGGTGAAAACGATGAACGAAGATTACTTGATGATTTCCTTTGAGAATACCCATTCCGCCATACAGACTGAGCGGCTGCTGGAGCAGCACTTTAAGGTGGCGACGATGCCCACCCTGCGCACCGTGACTCAAAGCTGTGGGATCTCCTTGCGGCTGGCGGCCGAGGACTATGAGCCGGCCCGGAAGATAGTGGCGGAGAGCGGGCTTTCGCCGGAGATGTATGCGATGTATTTGGTGGATTCCAACAAAAATGTATTGGAACTTTCTAAATAATGATGAATTGCCTTTGGGCAGATTGTATGCTAAAATGTAGGTGAACCGAATAGGAGTCCTCCGGATATTGGCAGACTATGGAGAGGCTTTCACCCCAAGTTGTTTCGCGCCCTGCTCCCATCCGGGAGCAGGGCGCTTTTCAAAAGGGTTGGGAAGTAAGGAAATTCGGTTTGAATGAGAAATAGCGCCCTGCCGGATTATTTTAACAAAAATTTTTTGGAGGGAATTAAAGTATGCAGATGCTTATTAAGAACGCGAAGCTCCGTGACCGGGAAGAGCTGGTCAATATCCTCATCGATGGCGGCAAGATCGTTGATATCGGCGTGGGACTGACCGCTGAGGCCGAGACCGTTATTGACGCCGAGGGCAACCTGACCACCGCTTCCTACATCGATCCCCATATCCACCTGGATAAGGTCAATGTACTGGATGTTCTGCCCAAGAACCAGAGCGGCACCCTGAAGGAAGCCATTGAGATGCTGTGGGATAAAAAGCGCAACTATGTCAATGAGGACATTCTGGCCCGCGGCGGCGATGTAGTGGAGCGTGAGATCAAGAACGGCGTACTGAATATTCGTACCCACATCGATGTGGATACCATCACCGGCCTGAAGGCCACCGAGGGCGTACTGGCCCTGAAAGACAAGTATAAGGGCGTAGTGGATATGCAGACCGTTGCTTTCCCGCAGGAAGGCATTATGAAGGATCCCGGCGCCGATAAGCTGATGTGGCAGGCCATGGAGATGGGCTGCGATGTAGTAGGCGGTATGCCCGCTAATGAGAACTGCCCCGATGACAGCCGCGCACATGTCAAGCTGTGCTTTGATATTGCTGAGAAGTATGATGCCGATGTGGATATGCATGTGGACGAAAGCGACGACCCCTTCTACCGCACCCTGGAGATGGTGGCCGATGAGACCATCGCCCGCGGCTGGCAGGGCCGTGTTACCGCCGGCCACACCTGCGCCATGGCGGCCTATGATGACCACTATGCGGCCTATGTTATCGAAAAGGTAAAGAAGGCCGGAATCAATGTCATCACCAACCCTGTTACCAACTTGATGCTCCAGGGCCGCTTGGATAAACAGCCCATCCGCCGCGGTATTACCCGCGTAAAGGAACTGCTGGCTGCCGGTGTGACCATGAGCTTTGGCCAGGACTGCGTCAATGATACCTTCTATCCCTACGGCGCCGGCGATATGCTGCAGGTGGCCCTGATTACCGGCCACGCTGCCCAGCTGAGCCTGCCCGATGAGATCGAAAAGACCTTCGATATGATCACCGATGACGCCGCCAAAATCCTCCGTCTGAAGGATTACGGCTTGAAGGTCGGCTGCAATGCCGATATCGTCATCACCGCTTGCCGTGATGCACGCGACGCCATTCGTCTGACTCCGGAGCGTCGCTATGTCATCAAGCGCGGACGCGTAGTGGCTTCCACCACCGTCCAGTCTAAACTCGCCATCTTCTAATGTTTTCTCTCTTGGGAAAGGGGCGTCCTCTAACGGGGGCGTCCCTTTTCCCATGTGTGGAATTTATGGGGGGGCAGGGCGGGCCGCAGGCTAAACCGTCCCTTGGACGGTCTCGACGGGCTGTGCCCGTCGGTTTCGGCTGTGCCGAAACAGCCTGCGGCCCGGTGCCATCCCTCAGCAGAAATTCGCCCAGACGACCTGGCGAGAGTGAAAACTTCCCCCTTGGCAGTTGGCCGTTGATGCGGTACAATAATAGGCAGAAACAAACGAAAAGTGAGGAGCAACCAATGGTCTATAAGCACTTTTTTGGCAGGACGCCGGAAGGGCAGGCGGTAACACGCTTTACCCTGTTTAACCACAACACCATGGAGGTAAACCTTCTCAATTACGGGGCGGCTGTGCATAGCATCTGTGTGCCGGATAAAGAGGGCATGGTGGAGGATATCACCCTGGGGTGTGATACCATTGCAGATTACATTGAGGCCCCGCACTTTGGCGGAACAATAGGCCGGGTGGCCAACCGTATTGCCGGGGCAAAATTCACCCTAAACGGCAAGGAGTATCAGCTGGCGGCCAATGACGGCGGCAACCACCTGCACGGCGGCAAGCGAGGCTTTGACCGCTGCCTGTGGCAATGGAGCACCGAGGACATTGATAATGTGGTGGTGTTCTCCCGTACGGCAGAAGCAGGTGAGGAGGGTTATCCCGGCAAACTGCATGTAGAGGTGCGCTACTGCCTGACCCAGGAGGATGCCCTCATTATCCACTATACTGCCACAGCAGAGGAGGGGGACACCCTGCTGAATCTGACCAACCACACCTATTTTAATCTGGCGGGGCAGGGCAAGGGGGATATCCTTGGCCACCGGCTGGAGCTGGCAGCCAGTCGATATACCCCGGTTAATGCGGAACTGATCCCCACCGGGGAGATGCTGCCGGTGGCGGGAACGCCGCTGGATTTTACCACGCCGCATACCATCGGGGAACGCATCGGGGCGGACTGCCCACAGCTAAAAAATGCCGGCGGGTACGACCACAATTTTCTGCTGGACTATGATGCCGAGAGCCTAAATCCGCTGCACCCGGCGGCGGAACTCAGTGACCCCGTAAGAGGACGGCGGCTCACCGTCTTCACCACAGAACCGGCCTTGCAGCTCTATTCCGGTAATTTTCTGTGTGGAGAGCGGGGCAAAGGCGGCATTGCCTACCAGAAGCACAGCGGAATCTGCCTGGAAACACAGCATTGCCCCGATAGCCCCCATCACCCGCAGTTTCCCTCCATCCTGCTGCGGCAGGGCGAAACCTATGAATCCGAAACGGTGTGGTTCTTTGGCCTGACCGAGTGACGCAGCAGCAAAAGCAACAGCGGGTTGCTTTTCATAGAGGTGGTATGGCGTTATACTATTCCCAAAGGGAGGAGAAAGCGCATGGAAACAAAAGATGTGATCTATGAACTGAGAACCGGCAAGGGTCTTTCGCAGGAAGAACTGGCGGAAAAGGTTTTTGTGACCCGGCAGGCGGTCTCCCGCTGGGAAACCGGTGAAACGGTGCCGAATACCGAAACCTTGAAGCTGCTTTCGGCACTGTTCGATGTATCCATCAATACGCTGCTGGGTACGCCGCGGCAGCTCATCTGCCAGTGCTGCGGCATGCCGCTGGAGGACGGCATCACCAGCCGGGAGCCAGACGGCAGCTATAATGAGGATTACTGCAAGTGGTGCTACGCGGAGGGGGCCTTCGCTTACCAAAGCAAGGATGCGCTGCTGGATTTTTTGCTGGCGCATATGCCGAACTCTGAAAATATCGGCGAAGCGGAGCGCCGGGCACAGTATGACGCTCATCTTTCGCAGCTAAAACACTGGAAATAAATTGGAACAACAAAAACCGCCCTCTGCACCAATTGGTACAGGGGGCGGGCTTTTTATTGTGAGATTTACAGCAGCGGTGCCATGGCCCCGAGAGAGGGAAACACCGCATCGGGGGAAAAGCTGCTTTCCGCCAGCATTTCAGGGGTGGTTTCGCCGGTCATTACCAGGATGCCGCAGGCGCCGTTTTGGGTGCCGCAGGCCACATCGGTGTACAGGCGGTCCCCCACAAAGGCGATGGCCTCCCGCGGCAGGCCGCTCACCGCTTCCACCAACTCCACTGTTTCGGCGGCGGGCTTGCCCAGGGAACGGGGCGCAAACCCGGTGCTGGCGGTGATGGCCTGGCAGATAGCGCCGCAATCGGGGATCGGCTCCGCCTCAGTGGGGCAGTTGATATCGGGGTGGGTGGCGAGGAAATGGGCGCCCCGGCGCAGGTAGATGCAGGCCTTTTCCAACCGTTCGTAGGTCAGTGTCTTATCGAAGCCCACCACAACAAGATCAGGCTGTTCTTCGGTAAGGGAAATCCCGGCTTCCGCAAAGCTTTGCCGCAGGGCAGGTACCCCCAGCAGATAGACGCTTTGTCCCGCGCAGTGCGTCTGCAGGTAGTGAATGGTCACATCCCCGGCCGTGAGAATATCCTCCCGGGTGACAGGAATCCCCATGCGGGAAAGACGCTCCACATATTCCATGGGGCTGCGGCTGGTGTTATTGGTGAAAAACAGCACCCGCCGGCCCTTTTCTTTTGCCGTGGTGATAAACTCGGCGGCGCCGGGCAGCAGCCGGTCGCCCAGATATATGGTGCCATCCAGATCCAGCACAAACAGCCGGATGCGCTCCAGCAGGGCTTTATTTTGCTCCATTTTGGTTCCTCCCACAGGTCTATTGGCCGCAATTTCCTCATAAATATAGCACATCTGCCCCGGCCTGTCCATCAAAGTACGGATTATGGGACTGATAGCCTGCTATGATAAGGACAGAACAAAAAAGATCGCAAGGAGGAACCACCATGACCGAACAGATCATTACCATTACAGGACTGGAATTTACTACGGAGGGCCGCCCCATCGCCCATGGCGCGATAATCCGGGAGGGCGCAGGCACTCTGGAAGAAACCATGAAAGCGGGTGGTGCGCAGATGGGCACCCTACACCCGATGGATGGTTGCCCAATGGGTCGTGTAGAGGCCAAATTTGCCGGACAGACAGCCACAGCAGTGTTCTTCGGGGAACGATTTCTGCTGGCGGCCGAGGATGAGCGAAAGTCCGATTGGCTCAGCGCCCTGCGTCGGCTGGTGGCAGCGCTGTAGGACAGTGCGGGAAAGTGAAGTTTATTGTTCTCTTTTGTGCCGTTCAATAAGCAGCAGAATAAACAGAACAAGCCACATCCCCCATGCGATGAGACAGCCAATTCCCGGATACTGGCAATCTATGGCAATCCCAATGAGAAAAGGGATCGACATGTACATCATTCTTTTTCCATATGCTTTACACATGGCGTCTTCGTCATATTTTCGGCGCTCATCCGCGGATCTCATATTGTAACCGGACAAGTAATCGGCTGCTTTTCCGCCGGATTTATAAAACCATATGCCGAATAAAAGCATAATTGCCGCCATGCAAAAATCAAAAATGATATAAAACATCGGCTATTCTTCCTTTTCCTTTTCCAGCTCGGCCTCCAGCACTGTCAGCCGCTTTTCCAGCGCGGCGATCTGCCGGTGGGCGCGGTTCAGCTCCTGCTGGATGGGGTCGGGGATATGCACATGGTCCAGCCGCTCATTTTCCAGCCGGACATTGCTTACCCGTACCACGCGGGCCGGTACACCCACAGCGGTGCTGTCGGCATCAATGGAGTGCAGCAGTACGGCGTTGGCGGCGATCTTGCAGTTATCCCCCACCCGCACGGGGCCCAGCACCTTGGCGCCGCAGCCTACCATGACATTGCGTCCCAGCGTGGGGTGGCGCTTGCCGGTATCCTTGCCGGTGCCGCCCAGGGTAACGCCCTGATACAGCGTGCAGCCATCGCCTACCTCTGCCGTTTCGCCGATGACGATGCCGGAGCCATGATCAATAAAAACATTGTGCCCGATGACGGCGCCGGGGTGGATCTCGATACCGGTAAAAAAACGGGTGAGCTGGCTGACAAGACGCGCCAGGAAAAAGCAGTGGTGCCGGTACAGCCAGTGCGCCGGTCGGTGCCAAAACAGCGCGTGTACGCCGGCGTACATCAGCAGTATTTCAAAGCCGGAACGGGCAGCGGGGTCGCGTTGGCGCACCGCCGCAATGTCCTCCCGGATCCGTTTGCACATAAAAAGACCTCCCATGTGGAAGATGAAGCGTTCACTCTATAAAAAAATACCATAATTCGGCCCTTGATGCAAGGGGCGGGCCAAGTAAGCGAAAAATAAAACCCAGTGGCCATCTTATGCCGAGCAGGGCGGAATGGTGCGGAAATGGCTTTGATAAATGCAGGGGGAGAGCATCGGCCGCAGGCCGCCCGGGCTTCGCCCGGGCACGCGCCCCTATGGGGCGTGTCCGATGCTTCGCATCGGGGCCTGCGGCCGAACCAGCTCTCGGCGGTCTCCATTAAGTTACATTTAATTCCCCATCTCTTGATGGACAAAATCAACAGAATGGTGTATAATGATACAAATCGTTTCATATCGTACTGTGTTAGGCAAAAGGAGGCCCCATGGAGCGCCGGGATAAGATCAATTACTATTTGGATATCGCAGAAGCTGTTACCGGGCGGGGCACCTGCCTGCGCCGTAATTTCGGCGCGGTCATCGTCAAGAATGATACCATCATCTCCACCGGCTATGTGGGCGCCCCCCGCGGTCGTGCCAACTGCAATGAGCTGCATTACTGTACCCGTGAAAAGCTGCAGGTGCCGCGCGGCGAGCGCTATGAGCTCTGCCGCAGCGTCCATGCCGAGCAGAACGCCATCATCAATGCCAGCCGCAGCGAGATGCTGGGTGCCACCCTGTACCTGGTGGGGCTGGAAAACCGCACCGGCGGCTATGTGGAGGCCGCGGCGCCCTGCTCCCTTTGCAAGCGTATGATCATCAATGCCGGCATCGAGCGGGTCATTGTGCGGGATACCCGTGATACCTACCGTACCTTTGAGGTGGATGAGGAATGGGTAGCCCACGATGATTCCATCGAGGGCACTAAGGGCTACTAAACCGGCATAAAGCGGCCGGGAATGGTTCACACTATGGGTAAAACCCATAGGGAGGAGCCAAAACCATGCCGCAGAAAAAAGCATCCACTGCCCCAAAAAATGAGGAGCAGAACCAGCCGGAAGCAAATGAGGAGGAGCGCCGCAGCGAGGCGATCTATCACTCCGGCAGCGTGACCACCGAGGGCGGCCGGCATAAGATCCATTGCTTGACCATTATTGGCCAGATCGAGGGGCACTATATCCTGCCCCCGCAGAACAAGACCACCAAGTACGAGCATGTCATCCCGCAGTTGGTCGCCATCGAGGAGGACCAGAGCATCCGGGGGCTGCTGGTCATCCTCAATACCGTCGGCGGCGATGTGGAGGCAGGCCTGGCCATTGCCGAGCTGCTGAGCGGTATGAAGACCCCCACCGTCTCGCTGGTGCTGGGCGGGGGACATTCCATCGGGGTGCCGTTGGCCGTTTCCACCCGGTACAGTTTCATCGCCCCCACCGCCACCATGACCGTCCACCCCGTGCGGATGAACGGCGTGATGCTGGGCGTTCCGCAGACCCTCTCCTACTTCGATAAAATGCAGGAGCGCATCACAGGCTTCGTCACCGCCAATAGCCGCATCCGGCCCGAAAAATTCCGGGAGCTGATGATGAATAACGGCGAGCTGGTCATGGATATTGGCACGGTGCTGGATGGCGAGGGCGCGGTGCAGGTGGGCCTCATCGATGAACTGGGCGGCTTGCAGGATGCCCTGGGCAAGCTCTATGATCTCATTGATGAGGAGGACGGCAGGAAAAAGCCCCGCCGCGGCCGCCCGCCCAAGGCAAAACCCGACAAGGAGCCGCCTGCAAAGGGGGCCGCAAAGTGATCCACACCATATTGCCGCCGGAAGCGCTGCTGCCCCTGCAGGAGCTGCCCGAAAGTGAGTGGCTGCCCTGCCCGGAGGGCTGGGTGCAGGTGATGACGGATGCGGATGGCCTTCGTACCGTGCAGGGTATTTGTTCCACCGATCCCACTGCCTATCTCAAGCCGTCGCTGCAGCCCGGCCAAAGCTACCAACCGTAAATAATGCCCTTTTGGGGCATTTACATAGCCACATCAAGAGGAGAAAACCAACATCATGAGCATTCTCAGCGCCATTTTACAGGGGATCCTGCAGGGCCTTACCGAGTTCCTGCCGGTCTCATCCTCCGGCCATCTTTCACTGTATCAGTACTTCACCGGCATCAACTCCGAAAGCAGCGTTACTTTTTCGGTCATGCTGCACCTGGGCACGCTGTTGGCGGTCATCATTGCCTTTTGGCCTACCGTGTGGCAGCTTCTTAAGGAATTCTTCCTGCTGTTTGCCGATCTGTTCCGCGGCCGGCTCTTTAAGCAGCCTGCCACCCCTTACCGCCGCATGCTGTATCTTTTGATCCTTTCCTGCGTGCCGCTTTTGCTGGTGCTGCCGCTGCAGGAGCTTATCACCTCGGTCAGCGCCGATAACGACATTCTGGTGGAGGGCATCTGCTTCCTCATCACCTCGGCGCTGCTCTTCCTGGCGGACCGCGCCCCCCGTGGTCACCGGGACGCCTCCACCATGAAGGGCAAGCACGCCCTGGCCATCGGTGTGGCGCAGCTCTTTGCCACCCTGCCCGGCATCTCCCGCTCCGGTTCCACCATTTCGGTGGGGCAGCTGTGCGGGCTGGAACGCAGCTACGCTGTATCCTATTCCTTCATTCTGGGCCTGCCTGCAGTGCTGGCGGCCGGCATCCTGGATCTGCACGACGCGGCCACGGCCGGCATCGGCATCGAGTGGGGCACCGCCCTTATCGGCATGGCAGCAGCGCTCATCTTCGGCCTTTTGGCCATCCGCCTAGTCAATTATCTTATCAAGAGCGATAAGTTCCGCATCTTCGCCATCTACACGCTGGTGCTGGGTTCTGTCGTTGTCATCCTGGGTATTGTGGAAAAACTGACCGGCAACGCAGTTCAGGCGTTTATCACCGGTCTTATCCATTAAAATATACTGCGCCTTCCCTATACTACATCTTGTGAAAGGACACTGAAAACCATGGATATTGAAATCAGAGCCGAAGCCGTTATGGAGGGCAGAGATTACCTGGCCCTTACCCGCTTTATGACAGGCGGAAAGAATAAAAACAGCGTGATGATGAACATTCTGCTATTGCTCATCGCCATCGTCGGTGTCTATGCCGATTTTAAGGTGAACGAAAAGCCCACCATTATCACCATTGTGGCGGTTATCGCCGTGCTGGGTGCGTTCCTCCTGCCGGAGCTTTCTGCCCGCCGCTTTATCAAGAATGATAAGACCTTCATCGGCCACACCATGCGCTATGTATTCAATGATAACGGCATCAATGTGCTGGATGAACAGGCCGGTACCACTGCGCTGCACGCCTGGAACAACATCATGAATATGTACGAGACCGCTGAGTATTTCTTCATGTTCCTGGGCAAGCAGAGCGCACTGCTCATCCCCAAGCGTTGCCTCTCCGCCGAGGACCTGGCGGATTTCCGGGAGATGCTCACCTTCCAGCTGGGGGACCGGTACGAAAACCGCCTCCAAAAGAAAAAATCCAAATAAAGAGAGTACATATGAAAGCGGCTTTTCCCTTGTCCGGTTTCCGGACAGGGGGTGAGCCGCCGCCCTGCTTTTTGGTGCAGGGAACCAAGGGAAAGGAGAACCACCCCTACTATGGCTACTACCAAAAAATCAACGGCAAAAAAACGCAAACCGGCAGCCAAAAAGCCCACCAAGGCGCAGCTGCAGGCCAAGCGGGAGCTCAATGCGATCATCCTCTTTGCGCTGGGGGTGCTGCTGCTTCTGCTGGCGGCCATCCCCGGCGATAACGCCTGGAATACCGTACATAATGTGCTGCGCGGCCTGATGGGCTGGTGCTGCTATCTTATGGGCCCGCTTATGATGATCGTGGCCGTGCTGCTGACCATGGACCGCACCGCCATCACTCCGGGGCTCAAAAGCGCCAGCGTGGTGCTGATGGTCCTGCTGCTGTGCGGCATCACCCATATCATCGGCGGCAGCGCCGCGGAGGGCACCTTTGCCGAGAGCATCAAGGCTCTGTACCGCGGCGGCACCGCCCTTACCGGGGGCGGCGCATGCGCCATTCTGTTTGGTGTGTACCCGCTGCGCTGGCTGGGCCGCACCGGGGCCCTCATCGTGGATATCCTCCTGTTCTTTGTGTTCTTTATGATCTCCACCGGCACCACCCTCATTGGTCTGTTTAGGGGTGCCGCAAAGCCCGTCAAGAAGCTGGAGGAGGCCTACACCGCCGCGGTGGAAAACCGCCAGGCGGCTGCCGAAGCGGCTGAAGCCGCCCAAAAGAAAAACCGCAGGAACTTCAATATTGATGTGGCGCTGGAAGGAGAAGAAAAATCCCCTGCCGCAGCCCGGAAAGAAGCCCTCACCAAGGAGGGCGAGGCCTCCCGCCGCAAGGTGGAGCGCCTGACCGACGCCATGAAGGTCAGCACCAATACCGGCCGTGCCTACGATTTCGACAGTGAGCCGGACAAGCCTGTGGAGTCAACCCCCGCGCCGGAACCCCAGCCGGATTTCCAGCCGGTCGCGCCGCCCGTCGCCAATGCCGCCCCCACCCCCGCCGAGACCTCCATCGAGGATCTCATCACCCGTGCCGTCAGCGGCAGCGCCGTGGTAGGGGAGCCGGCGGCCGAAGCCAAGGACGGCAAGCTGCACTTTGGCGAAACGCCGGAGGAAAAGGCGGCGCAGGCCGCCCAGGAGGTGCTGCTGGAGCCGGTGCCGGAGGAAAAAACCTACACCTTCCCGCCGGTGAACCTGCTGGAAGAGCCGAAGGCCGCCCGCGGTGGCAATACCCAGAAGGAGCTGCGTGCCAATGCCGACCTGCTGGTGGATACGCTGCGCAGCTTCGGGGTCGAGACCCGCATCGTGGATATTTCCCGCGGGCCTGCCGTTACCCGGTATGAATTGCAGCCCTCTGCCGGCGTCAAGATCAGCCGCATCACCAATCTGGCCGATGATATCGCCCTGAACCTGGCGGCAGGCGGGGTGCGCATCGAGGCGCCCATCCCCAATAAGGCCGCCATCGGCATCGAGGTGCCCAATAAGGACATCGCCGCCGTTCCCATCCGGGAGATCATCGACAGCACCGAATTTACCGCCGCCAAGAGCCGTCTTTCAGTCGCGCTCGGCAAGGATATTTCCGGCCGCATCTGCCTGGCCGATCTGGCCAAAATGCCGCATCTGCTCATTGCCGGTGCTACCGGCAGCGGCAAATCGGTCTGCATCAATTCCATTATCATCAGCCTTCTGTATAAATCCTCCCCGGAGGATGTCAAGCTTTTGATGATCGACCCCAAGGTGGTGGAGCTGGGCGGCTATAACGGCATCCCGCACCTGCTGGTGCCGGTCGTTACCGACCCCAAAAAGGCCGCCGGCGCCCTGTGCTGGGCGGTGGGGGAGATGCTGAACCGCTATAAGCTGTTTGCCGCCACCGGCACCCGTGACCTGGAGGGCTATAACCGCCTGGCCGCCGAGCGGGAGGAGCTGCACCCCATGCCGCAGATCGTTATTATCATCGATGAGCTGGCCGACCTGATGATGGCCGCCCCCAAGGATGTCGAGGATTACATCTGCCGGCTGGCGCAGATGGCAAGAGCCGCCGGCATGCACCTGGTCATTGCCACCCAGCGTCCCTCCGTCGATGTCATCACCGGCCTGATCAAGGCCAATATCCCCAGCCGCATCTCCTTTGCCGTTTCGTCCCAGATCGACAGCCGAACCATCCTGGATATGGGCGGTGCCGAGAAGCTCTTAGGCCGCGGCGATATGCTGTACTATCCCGTCGGCAGCAGCAAGCCCACCCGCGTGCAGGGCTGCTTTGTCACCGATAGCGAGGTGGAGCGTGTCGTCACCTTCATCAAGCAGGGCGAAAAGGGCGAATACGATGATACCATCATGACCGAGATCGAGCAGTCCGCCGCCCAGGTCAAGGGCAAGGGCGGCTCCTCCGGTTCCGCTGCCGCTTCCGGCGGCGATGCCGAAGGCACCGATGGCGATGAGCTGCTGGAGCAGGCCATTGCCGTGGTGGTGGAAGCTGGTCTTGCCTCTACCTCACTGCTCCAGCGCCGGCTGAAGGTGGGCTACGCCCGCGCTGCCCGACTGGTGGACGAGATGGAGGAAAAGGGCATTGTAGGCCCCTTTGAGGGCAGCAAGCCCCGCAAGGTGCTGATGACCAAGGACCAATACTACGAGCGCAAGACCATGTCCGCCGATTGATCCTACCCACATAAGAGGAATCCCATGAATACCCTTACCGAAACACTTTTCACCGTGCTGGAGGCGGTGGGCACCGTGGCCTTTGCCGTTTCCGGCGCTACCGTGGCCCTGCAAAGAAGATTGGATGTCTTTGGCGTTATGCTGCTGGGGCTGACCACCGCCCTGGGCGGCGGCTGCATCCGGGATCTTTTGCTGGGCCGCACCCCGCCGGTCATGTTCAGTCAGCCGCTTTATGCCATTGTGGCCATTGCTACCTCGCTTATCGTGTTCCTGCTGGCGTGGTACTGGCGCATCGGCTTTTTTGGCCATATGGTCCTCATCGACCGTGTCAATAACATCTTTGATGCCCTGGGTCTTGGTGTGTTTACCGTCATCGGCGTACGGGCAGGCGTGGCCGCCGGCTATGGCGAAAATGCCTTCCTGTGCGTGTTCCTGGGGCTGCTCACCGGAGTGGGCGGCGGCGTCCTGCGGGATATGATGAGCCGGGAGATCCCCATGGTGCTGTGCCGTCGGGTCTATGCCATCGCCAGCATCATCGGCGGGGCAGCCTATTTTCTGCTGCGCACCCCCCTGCAGGAAAGCACCGCGGCCCTCACCGGCGTCATTCTGGTATTTTCCATCCGCATGCTGGCCACCCACTACCGCTGGAGCCTGCCCCGCATCAGTGAGGACCAGCAAACCGAGCCCAAGAAATGAAGGGAGCAGCTATGAGCTTTCTGCCCATCACAAAAGAAGAAATGACGGCCCGCGGCTGGGAGGCCGCGGACTTTGTCTATGTCACCGGCGATGCCTATGTGGATCACCCCAGCTTTGGCCCGGCCATCATCACCCGCCTGCTGGAAAGCCAGGGCTACCGTGTGGCGGTACTGGCCCAGCCCCGCTTTGATACTCCGGAGGATATGACCCGCTTCGGTCGTCCCCGGCTGGGCTTTCTGGTCTCCGGCGGCAACATCGATTCAATGGTCGCCCACTATACCGCCGCCCGCCGCCTGCGCAGCGAGGATTTTTATTCCCCCGGCTGCCGGGCAGGGCTGCGCCCCGACCGCGCCACCATTGTCTATTGCCGCCTCATTCGCGAGGCCTACGGCGATATCCCCATCGTTATCGGCGGGCTGGAAGCCTCTCTGCGCCGCTTTGCCCACTACGATTACTGGGATGACGCTGTGCGTCCCTCCATTTTGGCGGATTCCGGCGCGGACCTTCTCATCTACGGCATGGGCGAGCACCAGATGACCGAAATTGCCGCCCGCATGGCGGGAGGGGAACACCCGGCCGCTATGCGGGATATCCGCGGCACCTGCTATCTTTGCCCCCTTTCCGACCCCCTGCCGGAAAATGCCGTTTCCTGCGCCTCTTTCGATAAGGTATCGCAGGATAAAAAGACCTACGCCCGTGCCTGCCGCCTTCAGCTGGAGGAGCAGGACCATGTGACCGGCCGGGCCGTGGTGCAGAAGCACGGGGAGCGGTACCTGGTGCAGAACCCGCCCGCTTTGCCCCTTACCACCGAGGAACTGGACGCTGTGGCGGAGCTGCCCTACGAGCGTTACTACCACCCCATCTATGAGGAAATGGGCGGCGTTCCCGCCATTAAAGAGGTCGAATTTTCCCTTACCCATAACCGCGGCTGCTTTGGTGCCTGCAATTTCTGCTCCATCGCGTTCCACCAGGGACGGTATATCACCACCCGCAGCCACGCCTCTTTGCTGCGGGAAGCCGAACGCTTTACCCACAATCCCCACTTCAAGGGCTACATCCACGATGTCGGCGGCCCCACCGCCAATTTCCGGGCCCCCTCCTGCGCCAAGCAGGCTACCCACGGCCTGTGCCGGGATAAAAAATGCCTGGCCCCCACCCGCTGCCCGGCCGTCCGGGTGGACCACACCGATTATGTCCAGCTTTTGCGGGAACTGCGGGCCATCCCCGGCGTCAAAAAGGTATTTGTCCGCAGCGGCCTGCGCTACGATTACATGATGGGCGAGGAGGACGATACCTTCCTCACCGAACTGGTGCGCTACCACATCAGCGGGCAGCTTAAAGTAGCGCCGGAGCATTGCAGCGCCCGTGTGCTGGATGAAATGGGCAAGCCCCATATCAATGTCTACGAGGCGTTCCTGCGCCGCTTCCAGCGCATCTGCCAAAAGGAGGGCAAGGAGCTTTATCTCATCCCCTATCTGATGAGCAGCCACCCCGGCAGCACTATGCGGGATGCCGTGGAGTTGGCCCTGTTCCTCAAAAAGCACCACCTCCGCCCCCAGCAGGTGCAGGATTTCTACCCCACACCGGGCACCGCCTCCACCTGTATGTTCTATACCGGCATTGATCCTTGGACGATGCAGTCTGTCTTTGTTCCCACCGATCCCTACGAGAAAAAGCTGCAGCGCACCCTGCTGCAATACTGGAAGCCGGAAAACCGCCGCCTTGTCATCGAAGCGCTGGTGCGTGCCGGCCGGGAGGATCTTATCGGCCACGGGTCGGATTGCCTGGTGCAGCCAGACCGGGAGTACCTCATTTCCCGCCGCGCAGCCGGGCAGGGCGGCCCTGATCCCAAGCTGACCGCCAAGCCGCATCCCGGCGCCCGCCGCCCAAAATCCACCCACCGTAAAAAACGCTGAGTTTACGAAAGACGCAGGCTGGGGGCCGCAGGCCCGGCGGGCTTCGCCC
>ERZ507033.192-NODE-192-length-27484-cov-4.000328_pt1 | contig 27484 bp, 20 predicted proteins | sample MGYA00512874_ERZ507033 | MGnify/ENA metagenome assembly ERZ507033
ATAGTGGTTCCGGCCGGTGAGCATACCATATCCTTGAGCTCGCCCGGATGCTTTCCTGTCTCTAGAACCATTTTTGCGCTTCCAAGCACTGCCTGGGCTGCAAATGTATATGCCTGGCTCCTTGGCATGCCGCCTGCTACAGCTGCATCTGCCATAGCCTCGATAAACATAAATACATATGCCGGTGAGCTTCCGCTGACCGCTGTCACTACATCCATGAGCTTCTCGTCTATCATCTCAGCCTTTGAAAAGCCCGAGCACAAATCAAGCACTGTATCAAGCTCAGCCTGCGATACTCTTTCATTTGCACAGACTCCCATCATGCCCTCACCAACCATGGCAGGTGTATTTGGCATGGTACGTATAACCTTTAAGCTCTTTCCAAACATCTCGTCAAACCACGAAAGTGCCTTGCCCGGTGCAATCGAAACAATGATTTCATCGTCACTAACAGTGTCCTTTATCTCTGCAATAACCTCCTCATAGTACTGTGGCTTTACTGCTAAAAACAGAATATCTGCAAACTCTGCAACGCTCTTATTGTCAGCTGTCAGCTTAATTCCAAGCTCTGCAGCATTCTTTTCTCTGGAGCTTTCGGTCTTTGCAGATGCAAGAATATCGCTTGCCTGTGCCTTGCCTGATACCAGCACTCCGTGTATCATTGCCTTTCCCATGTTTCCACAACCTATGAAGCCTAATTTCTTACTCATATTATCCTCCTGCCGTAATCAATATATCTGACTATTCAAAGCATCCAAAATCATGTTTAACAGTCAGTATTTTTGCAAATTATTTTAGCACACTTCATTCAATCATGCAAAATATCTTTTGACTCTCATATCATCTTATGCATCAAAACCTGAATGTACAGGCAGGCCTCTGTGCTCAACAGGAGTGGAAAAAACTATCTGTGTACTTGTCTTGCCGAATTTCTGCAGAGTGTTGATAAAGTCATCAAGATCCTCCGTATCTAAAAACTCCACCTCTATGAGCATAGAATACTCTCCTGTCACACAATTACACTCTATGACATTCTCCACACTCTTAATAAACGGATAAAACTCTTCCTTTTGTACAGGCTCCAGGTCCAGATTGACAAAGGCCTTTATCTTATAGCCCAGATTAACCGAATCAACAGTGGCATGATAGCCCTTTATGATTCCCTTGTTCTCCAATCTCTCTATTCTGGCTGTTACAGCCGGTGATGACAAAAACACCTGTGCCGCTATCTCCTTTATCGCTATACGTGCATTTTCCTGTAGCAGCTCTACTATTTTCTCATCAATCATATCCAATGCATTCTTAGTCAATGTACCGCCTCCTAACCTCTCTTTTGTAAATGTGATTTTCCAACAAAAAAGAGGGCGCAGATAACCTAATATCTGAACGCCCTCGTTCGCTTTACTTTTTTAATTAATTACTTTAGAAAAATAATATCATTAATCAATATTACTTGTCAAGATTAAGATCTGTAATCTCCGTTAATTTTTACATAATCATATGTAAGATCACAGCCCCATGCCTTGGCTGACACATCTCCCTGGTGTAAATCTATGTCGATGTAAATCTCATCCTCATGCAGTATTTTTGCTGCCTCCTCCTCTGAGAAGTCAACTCCGGCACCGTTCTCGCACACCTTGATGCTTCCTGCTGTTGAGCGCAGGTGAAGCTCCACCTTGTCTATATCAAAATCAGCCTCCGCATAGCCTATAGCACAAAGGATTCGTCCCCAGTTGGCATCCTCGCCGAACATAGCACACTTTAAAAGTGGTGAACGGATAACGCTCTTTGCCACAATAATTGCTGTATCAAGATCAGGCGCACCTGCGCATGTGCACTCTAAAAGCTTTGAAGCACCCTCTCCATCCTTTGCAAGCATTCTTGTAAGATTTGAAAGCACCTCGTACAGTGCATCCTTAAAGGTCTGATAATCATCATTCTCTGTAGTAATAGGTGTGTTTCCTGCAAGGCCGTTTGCCATGATGCTTACCATATCATTGGTAGAGGTATCGCCGTCAATGCTTAAGCAGTTGTAGGTAACCTTTACAATCTCGCTCAATGCCTTCTGGATGAGCTCCGATGAGATGGCAACATCTGATGTGATAAAGTTTAAGGTAGTAGCCATGTTCGGGTGAATCATGCCGCTTCCCTTTGCCATACCGCCTACTGTACACTCACAGTCTCCAAGCATGAACTTTACCGCATACTGCTTTGGAACGGTATCTGTAGTCATGATAGCGTTTACAGCCTTGTCGTTGCCGTCTGCCGAAAGTCCCTTTGCAAGCTCCTTTATATGGCTCTCGATAGGCTCAATAGGAAGCACCTGTCCAATAACTCCTGTAGATGCCACGATAACCTCGTTTGGATCGATCGAAAGCTCTGCTGCTGCAAGCTCGCACATTCTCTGAGCCTTCTCTACTCCGTCAGCATTGCAGGTGTTGGCGTTTTTGCTGTTGGCAATAACAGCCTTTGCCGTATGTCCTGATGCCTCAAGGTGTGCCTTTGTCACCTGAATAGGCGCGCCCTTCACCTTGTTTGTTGTGTAAACAGCCGCTGCCTGACACTGTGTTTCTGAATAAACTAAAGCCAGGTCATTTTTGTTTTTATCACTGTTTAATCCACAGTTTAATCCGTTTGCAACAAAGCCCTTTGCTGCACAGACGCCCTTTTTTACCTTTGTAAAACTCATTTGTATAATACCTCGATTCTTTTAATATGTCTAATCCCCAACATATCGTATTATAGATGTATGAATGATAGCCTGTAACATCCTTTCGTTACTCTATCTCCTTCATGACGCTCTTGTAAGCCGGACGGATAATCTTGTTCATGCCGACAATCTCCTCAAGCCTGTGGGCACTCCAGCCAACGATTCGCGCAATGGCAAAAAGAGGTGTGTAAAGCTCCATAGGAATACCAAGCATCTCATAAACAAAGCCGCTGTAGAAATCGACATTCGGAGAAACACCCTTAAAGATATGGCGCTTTTCAGCGATAATCTCAGGAGCCACCTTCTCTATTGTATTATAGAGATTCATCTCATTATCTCTATTCTTTGCCACCGAAAGCTTCTCCACATAGCCTCTGAATATACGCTCCCTAGGGTCAGAAAGTGAATACACCGCATGTCCCATTCCATAGATGAGTCCCTTGTGGTCAAATACCTCACCATCCATCATTTTTCTGAGGTATGCTCTCACCTCATCCTCATCATCCCAGTGCTTCACATGCGAACGGATATCCTGCATCATCTCCATCACCTTGATATTAGCACCGCCGTGCTTTGGTCCCTTAAGGGATGACATGGCTGCAGCGATAGCAGAGTATGTATCTGTACCTGCCGATGTAACCACACGGGTGGTAAATGTGGAGTTGTTTCCACCGCCGTGCTCCATATGAAGAATAAGCGCCATATCAAGCACCCTTGCTTCAAGCTCTGTATATTGATTGTCGGCTCTGAGCATCCTAAGGAAGTTTTCAGCTGTCGAAAGCTTTGGATCCGGCCTGTGAATATACATGCTCTGGTCATTTTCATAATGATTATACGCATGATAACCGTAAACTGCAAGCATCGGGAATATCGCAACAAGTGATAAGCACTGTCTGATATTGTTGTCGATACCCGCCTTTGCTACAAGAGGATCATATGAAGCCAGTGTCAGTATACTTCTCGTCATGGAATTCATGATATCCTTTGACGGAGCCTTCATGATGACATCCCTCGTAAAGTTGGTAGGAAGGGTTCTGCTTCTTCCTAAAACCTCTGTAAACTCAGCCAATTCACTCTCAGATGGCAGCTGCCCGAAAAGCAGCAGATAAGCAATTTTTTCAAAACCAAACTCACCGGGCCTTAAGTTATTTGTAAGTGTCTTTACATTGTAGCCTCTGTACCACAATTGTCCGTCACATGGCACGCTGCTGCCATCCTCGCCCGTTTTAAATGAAACAATCTCCGAAATATTCGTAAGACCTGTCAGAACTCCCTTTCCGTTTACATCCCTAAGTCCTCTGTTGACACCATATTCCCTGAAAAGACTATCTGAAATTGTGTCATTTTTAATACAGATATCCTGTTTTTTTGCAGCGTAATCCGCTAATAAATTATTGCTTTTTGTCATCCATTCACCCTTCCTTTTTACCTTTTAGAATATATTATATCCGTTTTCTTAGAAATTGGCAAACCCATTCATGAATCCGTAGCCAAAAATTTTATTTGGATAGTCGGTTTTTTCTTTTCTGCGGCAGTTTCTTACCATGACATTTTTTATATCCACTCCGTTTGCGAGCAAAACATTGCCTCTCACTATCATCCACTCCATGATGAGAGCCGCCACCGCTGCAGTGATTGCAGCAGCCGCCGATGTGCCACTTAGTGCTATATACGTTCCTCTTAGATTTGCCCCTGTGATATCCACAGCCGGTGCTACGAGATCCGGCTTTATTCCACCATCTGCATCAAAGCCCCTTCCCGACTCTAAAAGTATTGCATCATTTAGGGAATTATAGCCGCCCGCCGTTATCACAAGCTTGGCATCCGAAGGCATGGTCAGCGTGGTATCAGGCTCCGAGACAATAAAGCTCACATCAGTATCAAGAAGTCCTGTCATCGGGAGCCACATATTAAAAACGCCTCCAATAGTACTAAGTGGAAATACCCTGATGGTCCACACTCCCTTCACCACCTTTTCAAAGCGGATAAATATAAGCAAATCCTTCGTCTGTCTGCCGGTCTGCCTGTAGTCAATAGTCACCTGTGTTCCTTCAAGCAGAAATGAGTATTCACCGCTGTCTATTCGCATTGGTACCCCGGCTGGATTTGATTGTCCGCTAGGCGATATGACAGAAAGCGTAAATAGCTCAGGGGAAAGTGCCCAGCATTCCAGATAAAAGCCATCCATATCCTGCTCAACATTTATCTCAATATCATCGACTGTATTTGTTATGCGCCCTTTATAATGATGCCTGCTGTTCGCCTCATTGCCCGCTGCCGCAACCACAGCCCTGCCTCTTTTTGCCGTGATATAGTCCAGATACTCTGAAAGGTCCTCAGCTCCCGTGTGGCTTCCGTTATTGCAGCCAAGCGCCATGCAAAAGACAGCCGGTGCTCCCTTTTGACCTGCAAACTCATCTGCAAAATGCACTGCTCTCATCACATCAACCTCCGAGTACACTATTTTACGATCCGGAATAAAGTAGAAATCATACAGCTTTTGAGGTGCCCTTTTCAGCTTTACGACAATAAGCTTAGCCTGTGGTGCCACCCCTACAAAATCATCCTGCGGTCTGTCATTGCCACATATCACGCTCGCCACAAACGTACCATGCCCATCCTCATCGCCCGGTATGCTCTCATATGGATTTTCCGATAAAATAGCAGCATTTATCTCATCCTCAGAATAAACCGTATCCGTATTCTGATCCCAGAGCACTGCAATCTTCGTCTTACCCTCAGGTGTCATAAAAGCCTCCTGCGCATAATTCACACCTGTGTCAATAACCACCACATACACACCATTTCCGTATAGTCCCGGAACAAACTCCCTTTGAAGCCTGAACACACCGCTCTTTACAAGTCCCTGCGTGGATAAAGGAGCAAGACACTTTGGAATAGCCGAATACGAATAAACTCCCACCATAAGTGGTGGGAGTCTTTCGTAATCCTCATATGTCCATATCTCGTAATCATCGCCCAATGTCTCTATGATATCAGGAGCTATTACCGGTGGAATGAACTCCTTTTTTGATACTATGAACTGCATATTTTACCTCATATGATATAATATTTAGATATGAGGGTCAAAAGATATTTTGACCCTCATATAATTATATTCTATAAATAAAAATATGCTACAATATTTATCTAATATAAACAAAGCTTCGACCAAAATTTACTCGCGGCTTCCATGACATGTAAAATAAATCACCTGGTAATCCTGCGAAAGCACCGCAAGCAGCCTTCTGCCTCGAGCAAGCTTCTCATCATCCAGATTCACAAACGGATCGTCAAGTATGAGGAACGGCTTCTCGCCCGGATACATCGCATCCACAAGCGCAAAACGCATACATATGCCTATCAGGTCCTTGTAGCCTGCCGACATGGTTCTCACATCGCGAAGCTGCCCCTGCTCCTTCATCCTTATTGAAATATTGGCATCCACCTGCCAGTCTCTGTCTGTATTTTCTGTCAGGATACCGAAGTACTTCTGGAAGCCATTGGAAATAGGCGCCATGTATCTGGCAGTAAACTGCTCCCTTGCCCTGGTCAGATAGTCTGATGTAAGCCCAAGTATCTCGTACTTATGCTTTTCCTCAGCCTGTATCTGCTTGCAGTTGCGATACTCCTGCTCCTTTTCATCCCTCATATCAAGCTGCTCCTGCAGATCATCCATCTGTCTGCCGTACTGCACTAAGGATGCCCTGATTTCATCGAGGCTGCCTTCCACCTTTGAAATCATCTCATTGAGCTCATCAAGTGTATACGGACACTCATTTGGTGCAAGAAGCTTGTCCATATCGTTGTCATTCTCAAACTGCGCTTTCTTCTGAAGAGCACTGTCCATATTTTCCTTTGCAAAGCCGGCCTCTGCGAGCTGCTTTTTCATCTGTGAAAGTGCCTGTGTATATTCTGCAGCACTGTCATATCCATAGAGACTTAAATACTCATCAAGCGAAGCCTTTGCCTTCTCATAGTCAGCCTTTGTCTTGGCGCGCTTTCCTATCTGCTCGTTGAAACGACTGTAGTCATGAGCCTTTGTGCGAAGCTCATAAAGCTTCTCCTGATACTGCGATTCATCTGCTTCAATCGAAAAGCTGTCAAAAAACTGCGATACCTCATGCTCCATTGATGTAATGCCGCTTTGAATCTGCTCAAGCTGCTCCTTTAATTCCTGAATCGGTATCTCCTTCTGCTTTATATTTTCCTCACGCTCAGCCATAAGCCTGATGTATGCTCTCTGCTTTTTGTTGTTCAGACGGATTCCATAGACCATCATGACAACACCGCAAAGCGCCATAGCGACTCCAGCTATGCCTACCACAAGAAACATGATTTCCTTCACATTGTACTTCTCATTCAGACTGAATACCGTGGCAACAGCCGCTGTCAAAAGGCCGATAACCATAAGCACAATACCTGCAGGTACAAGCTTAGTCTTCTCAGGTGTCTCCGGTTCCTCCTCATCATCTGCCATCTTTGCAAGTGAGGTCATCTGCGAGAGCTTTAGCTCCATATGGCTGTACTCATTCTTGACGCTCTGGATGTTTGCAATCTTCTTTTGCATCTCATCAAGACCATCATCAGATGGCACACCATCCTTAAACATACCTGAAAGTGTATCTAAATACTGCTCCTCCTCAGGCGTAAAGCTCAGATTATCTTCTACAGCCTTTAAGCTTTCAAGCTCTCCGGCCTGCTTTGTCTTTTCCAAAAGCTCTGCCTCATCCGGTGCTTTTTCTCCAAAGACTGCCATTGCTGCATTGTAAATGCTCTCTTTCTCCTTTGCAACAGCACAAAGCTGCTCGTAGTTTTCACGAAGTGCCTGCTTTCTGCTGTCCTCAGATGCCACCTGAAGCGCCCTGCCGTACTCGGCTCTGATACCGATAAGCTCCTTCTTCTGGGCAGTTTTCTCATCTATTTTCTCTGAAAGCTGTGCTGCCGCCTCATCCGCTGCCTGATACTTCTTAAGCTCCTGTTCCAAGGCTGTGAGTGTATTTACACGCTTTTTGATAGAGCCTGTAATACGGTTTGGGGACATCTTGTTCATCATGTCCTTAATGTCCGCTGTCGCCGACTCGAAGTTGTTGATGTCATTTGTATTTTCCGCCATATTGCCAAGCTTTGCGCTGATGCTGTCTGATGACGAAAACATGCAGTCTGCCTGCGCTATGTATATCGTTCTCTTGAACGAGCTGCGGTCGAGGTCAAAAAGCTCCTCTCCAAGCAGTGGTGAAAAATCATCACACTCAACCATGGTTGCAAGCCTGTACAAATGAAAATCATCCTGCTTTTCTGTGAGGCCAAATGTCCTTACAAGTCTGTACTCCACTCCATCGGCCTCAAAATCAAGCTCTCCACCATAAGTGCCGCCCTGCCATGGCTTATAGAGCTTTCTTTCCCTCTCAAAGGCGCCCGGCTCCTTTTTCGTATCAAAGCCGTAAAGCATAGCCTTCAAAAAAGCCGCAAGTGTACTCTTTCCCCAACCGTTTGGCTGGTTTATGACATTGACTCCATCATTGAAATTGATATTAAGATCGGACAGCTTTCCGAAGTTGTTTATGTGACAAGCTATTAATTTCAATTTCTAAATCTCCTCCCCGCTAAGCGCCGATATACCACACCTGATGACCTCAGACTTCTGCTCCTCGGTCATATCTGAGCCAAGCACCATCCGTATGAACTCACCCTTAAGTGATGCATCCTTTTCGTATTCACTGTAATTGATGAGAAGTCTTGTCTCATCATACACCTTTTCATAATAGAAATATTCCTCGAACATATCCTTGAGGAAATCTGTGTTTATCTCACAATCCACGTCCACCTCACCTACAAGCACGAACTTTACCATGCTTCTCGATGAATATTCACTGTCCGAAATGGCCTTTTCCATCTTCACTGCCACATCCTGTGTGGTCATGGCTCCTGTCACATCCACATACAGCGTGTAGAGGCTCCTGTACGCAAACGGTACAAAGCTAAAGCCTGCCGTGAGCTTCTCATCATCTATATCAAGCACCACAAAGCCCTTTTGTCCACACTCATCAAAGCCTCTTCCCTCTAAACAGCCGCTGTAGCAGTACATGCCACGGTTGTCAAGCTGTCCGCTCTGATACTCATGCACATGACCGAGCGCGAGATAATCAATGCCCTTATTCTTAAGGTCGCCTGTGGAAATCTCATCACCGAGCTGTCCGTGGAGAGTGACAACGTTGTAATTGTCATTGTCGAGCACAAGAGAATTGTACATGGCAGCCTGATTAGATTTGTCTATCTCAAGACCTGTTATTGTGATATTTCCATAGCTGTATGAGGTCCACTGATTAGAAAAAAGCTTAAGGTTTTCAGGGATTTCATCGAGCTTCGATATGAAATTGTCCGAGTCGTGATTACCCTTAAGATAATAGAAATCAATATCCGGATTTGACGTAATCGAATCCTTTACCAGATTTCTGGCAGTCGCTGACACATTTCTCGTGTCAAATAAATCGCCTGCTATGATAATCGCCTTTACATCGTTATTTTTGGCGTACTCTATCATCCTTGAATATGTACGCAGTATTTCCATTTTTCTCTCTTTTGCCTGCTCCTTTGACAGATTCGAGGTCATCTTCGAATCCAGATGCAGGTCTGCACAGTGGATAATTTTCATTTTTGCCAATTCCTCTCTTACGAAATATGCGGTACCGCATATTTCTGTACTGAATAGTTATAAAATAATCAATTTATAGGGAATGCAACAGACTCTATAATGAACATAATCACAAATAGAGCAAAAATCACTGCCATATCTAGCAGTATTATGCCGACATAGTGAAGGAAACGGTTTTTGCTCTTGCAAAGTGGCAGTATATTCTGTACATTGAGATAGTTAAAGCCACAGAAAATCGCAAATATAAACATACCAAGACAGAAGATTCTTTCAATCCACAGCTTTGCACCGTAAGTATTTTCTAATTCCAGTGACAGGCAAAGCCATATTATGAACAGATATGCGACTGAGGATAGCAGCATTTTCCATGGAGTTCTCGTGCGAAATCCGGGTGGGAGGAAACGGGAAGCACTGTCGTGGATATCTCGTTTAGCAGTATCGGCATTGGCTGTATTGTTTGCATTATCATGATTATGGTGTGCATATTGACTTGAATTACCGGCAGCATAAGTGCTGTGCTGCGCAGGATAATATGACTGCGATACGGCATTTTTTAACTCTGCCACAGACTGGTATCTTGCGGCTGGTGTCATCTGAGTACATCTTTCTGCAATCTGGTTAAGCCGGTGCAGAATTGGAGCAATGTCGGGAGCCGGAGTGATGCTGCCAAGCATTTCGCGCAGTACTATGCCGAGGGAATATATGTCTGTTTTTGGAGATGAAGAACCAAATCCATACTGCTCGGGAGCTGCATATCCGGGAGTGCCGATCAGCACGGTATCAGACTCGTGTTGTCCGGAAAATTGTTTTGCGGCATTGAAATCTAAAAGCATGGCATAGTTATAACTGGTGATTATGATATTTGAGGGCTTTATATCGCGGTGGATTATAGGCGGAGTCATCGAGTGCAGAGCCTCAAGTATATTGCAGAGCATAATCATGTAGCTTCTGATATCGGAAACACTAAGGTCAGAGTTGTCTATTTTTTCCTGCAGGGAGGTTCCGCTTATATATTCTTCAATTACGACAAGCTGATTACCATCTTCATAGTAATTGATAATGCGTGGGATACCGGACACAGGATTGCGATAAAGGTATTCGTACACGCGGATATTGTATACATCAAGGATTTTCTGGACATAAACCTTGTCGGAAAGCGCAGATTGAACCAGATAAACCTTGTGCTCTTCATTTAAGGTTGAGATTATTTTGTAATCGCTCATGGTGCATGTATCCTTTCAGGTATCGCTAATGAGGTAGGAATAGTTACAAGTACAAGTATAACAGATAGGAGAAATTTATGAAGCAAAAAAATACAAAAGAATTGGATGATATCCTTGGAAAAACTCATATATCTGATTTTGACAAATTTTGTGTTGAGCAGAAAGGCAGTATGGATCCGGAGCAAAATGCATTTTCAGAGTATATAAAGGATTTGCTTAAGGAAAAGAAAATAACACAGCAGATGGTGTTTTTGAAGGCTGATATTCCTGAAAAATACGGCTACAAGCTTCTGTCAGGCGAAAAACATACCAGGCAGAGGGATATTATCCTGAGGATATGTTATGCTGCAGAGCTTACATTAGAGCAGACCCAGAGAGCCTTGAGAAAATACGAGATGCCGCAGCTCTATGCAAAAATCCCGAGAGATGCTTTTCTTATGCTTATTTTTAAGGAACGTCCGGGTGGAATCATAGAGGTGAATGAATTACTCAGCAAAAATGGTATGGAAATGCTCAGGACAAGTGGTGTGCAGGAGTAGGTTTAGGATATAATTTTACCACCGCTGCGGGGAGAACGGTATTCATACTGTGATGGTATAATAGTCCTACAATTTACAGAGGAGGACTTAAACCATGAAAAAAAGAACTAATTTACTGGCTCTTGTACTGAGTATCACAGCAATCACTTTTACATTATTGGGATGCAGCTCGGACACAGGGCAAAAAAAGAGCATAGCGGCACCGGGAAGCGCAACAGAGACCGGTGGAGGCGGCGCAGATCAGGCATCAGCAGATGAGAGCATTAATGAGCAGGTGCTTGTAGACCAGGATGGCATCAAAATAACTGCGACTGAATATGTGACGGACAGCATATGGGGAGATGGAATTAAGCTTCTGGTTGAAAATAATTCGGTCAAGGACTATACAATAGGCTGTGATGCACTAATCGTGAACGATTATATGATCACAGATCTGTTCAGCGCGGATGTTGCGGCAGGAAAGAAGTCGAATGAGGTTATGTATTTATCATCAACAGAGCTCAAAGCTGCCGGAATAGATACAGTAGGACAAATTGAGATGTATTTCCACGCATACGATTCAAACTGGGATAATCTTTTCAAGAATGTATATTCAAAGCTTGAGACCTCTGAATTTGCAAATATGGATACGACACCAAACGATGAGGGACAGGAGCTTTACAATGTAAATGGTGTAAGGATTGTTGGAAAAACAGTTGATGAAAATTCCTTCTGGGGAACAGCAATTTTACTTTACATCGAAAATACCTCAGGTCAGAATGTCGGAATAAACGTGGACAATATGTCTATCAATGGATATATGATGACACCGCTGTTTTCAACCACAGTCTATGACGGAAAGAAGTCGATAGATGATATAACCATTATGTCAAGTGATCTTGAGGCAAACGGAATCACGTCGGTTGATCAGGTGGAGCTTAAATTCCATATATACAATGCTGAGAGCTACGATACAATAGCGGATTCAGATGCGATAACATTTACGGCACAGTAAATAATTTAAACATCATATGAAAGTATGATTATTAAACAGTAGAGCTACGCAATATTTAAAAAGATAGGAGAAATTCATCATGAAGGTTTGGAAATTAGTTTCAGGTATTTTATCAATAATTTTATTTGTTTTTGTATCATTTCAGTCATGTGCTGCAGGAGTATCTAATGCATTGGAGGCCAATGGTGAGGCATCAGGAAGTGCAGGAATAATTGTGGCAATTCTTATGCTTGCAGGTGGAATTGTTTCAATCGCTACGAGAAAATCGTTAGGTAAGGGTGGGAATATCGCACTCATAGTACTCTTTGGATTGGCAGCAATTATCGGATTTGCGGGGTATGGAAGTTTTTCGGATCTTGCTATATGGGCAGGCTGGTGTCTGATAAATGCAGTTCTTGCGGTAGTTGCACTGGTTATGGCAAAGAAGAACAATTAAATATTACTATTTGAATTCATATGAGGAAGATTCTAAGGAGAATCTTCCTTTTTTGATATTTAAACTAAGACGAAATATGATACAATTCAATTATTCAGCACTATAAGCTTTATTTCCTAGAGGCTAGGCTTAAAGTTTACATAAGGGAAATTTTAAAGAATTAATGATGAAATGTAACCCCCACCAAACAAAATCCTACATAATATATAGAAGGGAGGTTTGTGGAAAATGTACACACAGGAACAGATACTTGATATGTATTTTAATCGCAACCAGCAGGCTGTCAGTGCGACCTCGCAGATGTACGGAGCGAAGCTTACCCGGTTTGCAGACACTATGATAGCACATGAGGATGCGTTGGAATGCGTAAATGACACATACATAGCAGCATGGAACAAGATACCGCCGGAGCGCCCTATGCGTTTCCTTTCCTGGCTTTACAGGGTATGCCGCAATATCGTCTGCGACAGGATTGACTGGAATAATGCTTCAAAGAGAAATTCCAACATGAACTGTATGCTTGATGAGCTTGAGGAGTGCCTTGCAGACAGCAATGCAAAATACGAGGGTGAGCTGTCGGACATTGGAAGGTGTTTATCGGATTTTCTGAACGGACTGGAGACGGAAAAGAGAGTGCTTTTCGTGAGACGCTACTGGTATGGCATGACGATTGATGAGTTGGCAGATATGAGCGGCAGGAGCAAAAGCAGCGTAAAGACCACACTGTTTCGGATAAGGGCAGAGCTTAAAAAATATCTGGATGAGGAGGGCGTATATCTATGACGAAAAAGGATTTATTTGATGGTTTAAATTACATCGATGACCAAATAATTGAAGAAGCGCAGCCGACCGGAGAATCGGCCGGGTACAGTGATGAAATTTATGTAAAAAATCATGAAACCCATCACGGTGGAAAAGAAGATAAAAACAGGAAAAAGCACAAAAAATTTGCACGGGCAGCAAAAGCGCTTGCCTCAGTGGCGGCAGTCCTTGTTGTTGCAGTCTTAGGCACGGAGGTTGTGCGGCTTAATAACCGTATAGATGAGCTGGAAACAAAAACTGCAAATGTGATTTCACAGAATAATGCACAGAATAATGTCTATGCAGGGATAAAGAGCGGTGCAAAGCTTGGGGATTATGAAGCGGCCTCTGATTATGGGAAATTGTATGATGTGGTAAAAAAAGCAGAGGCTTCCATAAGGGATACCGCATTTGGAGAGCTGTTGGAGACTGCGGATGCAACAGGCATTATGTATGATGCATCGTCTACAAATAAACAGGAGTCGGCAGCCAATACAGAGTATTCAACAACCAACGTGATGACAGAGGGCGTTGATGAGAGTGATGTGGTAAAGACGGACGGAAAATACATTTACATGGTCGAGGATGGTCAGATATCCATTACGGATATTTCAAAGGGAAAGCCCGGGGAAGAGACGCTGTTTCGTCCTGATTTTGAGGTACCGTCAGATACTGTAGAGGAGCTTTATATCAGTGACGGAAAAATGCTTATTATATCAAACCACGCAGGCGATAAGGATGAGACTATATGCTATAGCTATGATATATCTGACCCAACGAAACCGGTGCTTATAGGTAAGGCGCGTCAGGATGGATTTTACAATACATCGCGCAAAATCGGCAATACGGTATATGTTTTTTCAGACACATATATAAAGACCTCCGATATGAATAGAAATGTGGCGCTGCAGGAGGATAATCTGGAGAAATGGGTGCCTCAGGTAAATGGCAAAGTGATAAGCTATGACTGCTTCTATATAGGAGAGGATACATACTCAGGCACAGTTATTTCGAGCTTTGATGTGGATAAACCTGATAAGACGATAGATGCAAAATGCATTATGAATAATAGCGGCGAGGTGTACGTTTCTGGCAATGCTATGTATCTGTATCATTCTGATTGGAGTGCAAGCCGTGAGCTTACCAAAATCAGCAAAATTTCGTTTGAGGATGGAGTGATGAAGACCGGGGAGACGACTTCAGTGAATGGTTATCTTAACGATAAATTTGCAATAAATGAGCAGGGAGGATATCTGTATGTGCTTCCAACCTCAAATACCGGCAGTCAGCCTGTTAATTCGCTTCATGTGCTGGATAAGGATATGAATGAGGTCGGTGTGATAAACGAGATTGCACGCGGGGAGAGTATATACGCAGCCCGCTTTGTTGGAAAATACGTATATTTCATCACATACAGGCAGACGGATCCTCTTTTTGTAGCAGACATATCTAATCCGACAGCACCAAAGCTTTTGGGAGAGCTTGAGGTGAGTGGATTTTCTGAATATCTGCATATGTGGGATGATACGCACGTACTTGGAATAGGCTATGGTGATTCGCAGCAGAGTAAGATAAAGCTTACTATGTTTGATGTGAGTGATCCGACAAAGCCGGTTGAGGTGAACCAGAAGCTTTTCGACAGTTCTGAGAGCTGGAGTAATGAGTTTGTATACAACTATAAGGCTATTCTTGCAGACCCGGAGAAAAATCTGATAGGATTTACTGCGAATGACTACTATCTGTTTTCGTATGACAGTGAAAACGGCTTTAGTCTTTTGGAGCAGCAGGCACTGACCTATAAAAATACAGAAGGCTACAGAGGCATTTACAAGGATAATGATTTCTATGTGGCAGGAAACGGAGAGATAAAGCATTTTAAGCTGGCAGAATAGCGTAAATAATAGTGTTACGCAATAAGATATAAAGACAGGCGGCGAATACCCCAAGAGGGTGTTTGCTGCCTTTTTTGTATAATTTCATATACAAACGATATGTAAGAGCATATTTAAGTATGCAACTCAAGGCAGTCGGTGATATAATATCTCTGATTTTAATAACACGGAGGAACTATTATAATGAATACAGCCTCAAAGACAAGACATGTCTTTATTTTGTTTTTGGCAGATATAGTCTGGGGAATAGCCTTTGTAGCGCAGTCAAAGGGAGGGGACGCAGTTGGAGCATTTTCATTCAACGGCATCCGCTTCCTTATTGGTGCGCTCTGCCGGTCATAAAAATACTGGATAAGAAAGAGCTGACGGTAAACAGACCTGAAAGCAAAAAGCAAAAGAAAGAGCTTTGGATAGCCGGAAGCTGTTGTGGAATAGCACTTTTCTTTGCGAGCAACCTGCAGCAGCTTGGAATCAGCATGGGCGCAGAATCCGGCAAGGCAGGATTTCTTACAGCTACATATATACTTATGGTGCCTATACTAGGGATTTTCCTTAAAAGAAAATGCGGAGTCAAAATATGGATAGGTGTATTTATTGCACTGATAGGCATGTATTTTCTGTGCATGAATGGGACATTTTCACTTAGTGGCTCGGATTTGCTCCTGTTGGCAGGGGCATTGTGCTTTGCGATACAGATACTTGTGATTGACCATTTCGTGTCACATGTAGATGCGGTCAGACTCTCATGTATTGAGTTTTTTGTCACCGGACTTGGCTCATGTATAGTGATGATTTTTACAGATATGGGACCGTCTGCCGGCGGCTTAGCACAGTGGGCACAGTCGCTTTGCACATGGGATGCATGGATTCCGATTCTCTATGCCGGTATTTTCTCAAGCGGAGTGGGCTATACGCTGCAGATTGTCGGACAAAAGGGCTTAAACCCGGCGGTGGCATCGGTGGCGATGAGTCTTGAGTCGGTGGTTTCTGTGATTGCAGGATGGATTCTGCTGGGCCAGATGCTGGGGGGCAGAGAAATTTTTGGATGTGTGCTCATGTTTATTGCGATAATTATTGCACAGCTTCCGGATAGGGAGTATACTAAATAGGTTACAGTATAAAATGAAATGTGATTATTCAAGTGCGGTTTTGCGAATGTGCGTGGGATGAATAGTTACAACGAGATAGGGATTGGATATGAGAAATAATAGTAGAAAAAATTACAGACGCCGCAGACAAAATACAAGAGCTTCACAGATTAAGCTTGTAGGAATAGTGGCTGTGATAGTCGTTATAGCGATTATAATAGTTATATCGTGCTTTAATAAAACAAAAAAAGACAGTAATAAGGCAAAAGACACAGGAACGGCCACAGAAAATGTGACCGGTGTGACTGAGCAGGTAAGTGAGACAGAGGAAGCAAAGGAGCTCTTTGCACCAAAGGAGTCTGATGCTACAGCAGCAATCGGAGATGAGCTTGAGAGCTCTTATGCCGTAGTGATTGATGAGCAGGACGGCACAGTTGTTGCGGGAAAAAATGCTCATGAGAAAATGTATCCGGCTTCCATGACAAAGGTTATGACAGTGCTTGTAGCAGCAGAGCAGGCTGAGAAAAATGCAATTGCTGCAGCGGAGAATGAAAACACCGAAATAGACAGGCAGGCTGTGATAGAAAACAAGCTCAACGAGGTTGTTACAATTACAAGAGAAGCCACAGATTATTCATATGTGCATGATTGCAGTACAACAGGCTTTTTAGACGGTGAGCAGGTGCCTCTTCGCGATGTGTTTAACGGAACCATCCTGCCATCAGGTGGAGAATCGGCATATCAGCTTGCGGTTTATACAGCAGGCTCCATGGAAGCATTTGTCGATATGATGAACCAGAAGGCAGCAGAGCTTGGTATAGGCCAGACCACACATTTTGCAAACCCTGTCGGCATATATGATGAGAACAATTACAGCACAGCCTATGATATGGCGGTCATCATGCAGGCAGCGATGCAGGACGACATTTGTAAAACAGTACTTTCAAATCATACATATAGCACGGCTGCAACACCGCAGCATCCGGAGAACCTGAACATATCAAATCTGTTCCTGCGCCGAATAGAGGACAAGATGACAAGTGGCGAGGTAATCGGTGCAAAGACAGGCTTTGTAAATCAGTCCGGTAACTGTGCGGTCAGCTACGAGAAGGCAGCAAGCGGAAAGACATATATATGTGTGACAGCAGGCGCTTCAAGCGGATGGCACTGTATAGATAATCATGTGTATTTATATAATACATACGGCAAGTAGTCAGCAAAGCTGATTTTAAGGAGCATGAATATGGCGGGAAATCAAGGTAATTCCGGAAAAAAGACCACGCATAATGAGAAAAAATACAAAAATGCCAACGGACAGCCGAGACTAAAGGAGAAAAGCAGCCGGTCAAAAAGCGGTAACGTATGTCCGTATGCGAAGAAATGCGGCGGCTGCGACTATCAGGGCGTAGAATATAAGGAACAGTTAAAAACCAAGCAGGCATACATGAAAAAGCTGCTAAAGCCTTTTTGCTTTGTGGAGCCGATTGTCGGCATGAAAAATCCGCTCTATTATCGTCACAAGGTTCATGCAGCCTTTGACTGTACGAGACGCGGTCAGATTGTGGCGGGAGCCTACAGGAAAAACACACATGATGTGGTGGATATCGAAAGCTGCATGATAGAGGAGCAGGAGTCAGATGAGATAATAAGGGACATAAAGGATATGCTCCGCTCATTCAGGATAAAGACCTATGATGAGGACACCGGCTATGGACTTCTCAGACATGTGCTTGTAAGAAAGGGTTATGCAACAGGGCAGATAATGGTAGTGCTTGTCCTGGCATCGCCGATACTTCCATCGAAGAACAATTTCGTAAAAGCACTCAGGAAAAAGCATCCCAATATCACGACAGTGGTGCTCAACGTGAATGATAAAAGAACAAGCATGGTGCTCGGAGACAGAAACATCACGCTTTATGGCAAGGGCTTCATAGAGGATAAGCTGTGCGGCTGCATCTTCCGCATCTCACCAGGCTCGTTTTATCAGGTGAATCCGGTGCAGACGGAGCTTTTATACGAAAAAGCCATTCATGAGGCACACCTCACCGGCAAGGAGCGTGTAATCGATGCATACTGCGGCACCGGAACAATAGGCATCATAGCAGCGAAAAATGCAGGTGAAGTCATCGGGGTCGAGCTAAACCGTGATGCAATCCGCGATGCAGTCATCAATGCAAAGCGAAACGACATCAGAAATATCCGCTTCTACAATGACGATGCCGGAAAATTCATGGTCGAGATGGCACAAAAGGGTGAGAAAGCGGATGTTGTCATAATGGATCCTCCAAGAACCGGCAGCGATGAGGCATTTTTATCATCGGTTGTCAAGCTGGCGCCGGAGAGAGTGGTGTATGTGTCATGTGGTCCGGAAACACTGGCGAGGGATTTAAAGTATCTCACAAAGCATGGATATACAGTGAAGCGTGCAACACCATATGACTGCTTCCCATATACAGAGCACATAGAGACAGTGGTGTTACTTTCCCAATATACTAATGAATGATTACAGCCCATACACGGAGGACAAAAATGAGGACGCTATATACATTTGACAAACACAATTATTCCGATGATATGGAGGTTTTTGAGCGCTTCGCAGTGCGCGCTGTTATTATCCGGGATGGAAAGCTTGCCATGCAGCAGGCCGGTGAGGGCTACTACAAGATACTGGGCGGCGGCATCGATGCAGGCGAGACCAACGAGGTGGCGCTGGCACGTGAGGTGCGCGAGGAGGCAGGGCTTCTTGTCGTGCCGGAAAGCATCAGGGAGTGTGGCAAGGTCATAGAAAAGAGGCGCGATATATTTGAGGCTGACAAGATATATTACTGTCACACCTACGTGTATTTCTGTGATGTGAAGGACGAGCATGTGGCAGCACAGATGACAGACAGCGAGATAAGGCTTGAGTATCATCTGTCATGGGCTACGCCGGATGAGATAATAAAGGCCAACAGCGCTTTTCTTGATAAAGAATGGATAGCAAGAGACACTAAGATTGTTGAGTTGATAAAAGAAATGTGTTAAAATAATGCCTGGATGTAAATCCGGGCATTTAATATAAGGAGAAGCAGTATAAATGGATAAAAATAAAATCAAAAATAAATTAAAGGATGATCCGGCCTTCACTCTTGAGGTGCAAAACCCGGAGGTTGAGGCGCTGATGACACAGTATTCAAGCGACAAAAAGGCGGAGACGCTCAATAAGCTCATTGAAAAATGCACTAAGAGCAGATTCCTGGTACCTGCAAATGTCGGAGAGAACAACAAGCCGATTCCGCTATTTATTAAAAACGGTGAGGGAGAGGCTTTCATGCCGATTTATACCTCAAAGGCACAGCTTTCTAAGGATCATCCGTCACCATGCATTGTAAATATGCCGTTTCTTGCAGTCAACAATATGGTGGCAAATAAAGAGTCAAAGATTAATGGTATCGCATTCAACCCGTTCACTCACAATCTGATTTTCAAAAAGCCTCTTGTAGAAAAGATTGAGGCAGTGGAAAAGGCCAGAAGAGAGGGACATCCTACATCACCGACAAAGGGCAAGACTGTACAGATGACAGCAGAGCAGTATGTCATCTTTGAGCGTATGCAGTATGAGCATATTTTCCTGCCGGCGAAGATGTTTGAGGGCGGAAAAGAGTTCATGGACCGACTTGCCGATGAGAAGGAAAAGCTAATAGATGAGCTGTACGAGGAGGCATATCAGCAGAAGCGTATGTATCCATATATGGAGGAGGATTTCTCTGTTATGTCTATGCAGATTTCTGATACGCTCAATGTTACCAGAGTTGATTTCCCGACAAGGGATATGGCTCCAAACTGCGCAATCCGTGCTTATCTCGTGTGGGATGCTGCTGCGTCACAGGGCAGATATTTTGTAATTGATGCGAAGGGCGATAAAACTACTGAGCTGGCTGAGATTACAGAGGATTACAAGCGTCTTGGATATGGAGCTGCACCGGTTGAGGGTGCTGAGCTTCAGACTGTTCTTGACCTGGTTAAGAAAAGTGCAGAGGAACAGAATTAGAAAAGTAATGTAGGGCAGGATATATAAAGGAGGTCGTGTATGAAGGAGTTTTTAGGCAGAATAAAGGCTGATTTTCTACTGTCATCAGTGCTTTGCATAGCGCTGGGACTGGTGTTTATCATATGGAGGGCTTCGGTGCTCACGATTGTGGCCAATGTGCTTGCGGTAGTGCTTATCATCATCGGAGTGGTCTATATGTGCAGCTATTTTTTGAATATAGTTACGAATGGTTTTTCAGCGATGCTGGGGCTTGTGGTTTTGGCAGTGGGTATATGGTTTCTGGTACAGCCAAAGGTTGTGGTGAGCCTGATACCTATAGTCATCGGTCTGGTGCTCATTTTTCACAGCATCAGGAGCATTATTGAGGCAGTGGATGCCAGAAAATACGGTTACGGAGGCTGGAGTGTCGGCCTGATTTTTTCAATAATCAGTCTGATTTTTGGAATAATCTGCGTGACAAATGCATTTGATGTAATGAAGACAGCCACTGTTGTTGTCGGTATCATACTGATTTTCAACGGAGTGTCCAATATCTGGATTACAAGCCGTGCTACAAAGGCGGAGAGCGCCTACAACAAGCAAAAGGAGTTTGAGGCAACGTTTGTTGAGGACAGAAAAGAGGACAATTAAGCAGTAACAGAAAGGCGACAGAATGCGTCGGATGGAGTTTAAGATGGAGAGACCCGGACTTACCAAGGTCGGTGACCATCTGAAGGTAACAGAGAGCAAGCTTCCAACTTCATATTATTATACGATAGAGCATGCAATTGCCATGTCGGGAAACTACGTGGTCAGCGAGAGGCTCAAAAGCCGCGAGGGCGATGTCGTGGATGTGAGGGAGACTGAGAAGGGCTACTTTGTCACGATGGAGTTTGATGAGTAATGACACAGCAAGGTAAGAATGCAATAGATCTGGTGCTCGCTGAGAGCCTTATAGAGCTTTCAGCGAAAAAGCCAATCGATAAGATTACAATTAAAGAGATAACGGACAAGGCCGGAGTTATCCGCCCTACGTTTTACAATCATTTTCAGGACAAGTACGAGCTGATAGAGTGGATTATCAAAACCGAGCTGCTTGAGCCCATCAAGCCACTGCTCAATGCCGGAATGATTTTTGAAGCGATTGTGCTGATGCTCAATAATATCTCGGCAAACAGTGTTTTTTACAAGAAAGCACTAAAGCTGGAGGGGGCAGTGACGTTTAATCAGATTGCCATGAAATGCGTCTGCGAGATGTTTATGAATATCATAAGCGAAAAGAGCACAGGAAAGAAATCCAAATACCGCTGGCTCACACCTGAGGTGATTTCTACATATTATGCGCAGTCGTTGTGCTTTATCACGGAGGGCTGGATAGCCCAGGGTATGGATGATATTGAGCCGAAGGAGATGGCTGAGGCATACATGTATCTGATTACGCGCTCAATGGATGATATACTAAGTGAGCTGTAGAGGACAATTGCCATGGAAAAATGACGGCTTAAGCAAGCTCATAAAGAGACACCATAAAGAGGCATGCGTTCATATAAATATGAAAATGCTGTGAAAAAGTGTCAGAAATCAAATACAATATCATATATGTGTCATATCGGATATACAAATTGATGGATTTGTATATCTCACATGACAAATCAAAGAGATTGAATATTTATTTATTCGGTCTTTTTTTTTATACTTCAATACGAATAAAAGAAAGAGTGGTGAATCTAATGATTAAATTTGGAAAAGGAGTCGTAAAACATCGTGTGCTGATACTGATAGTTGCATTTGCACTGCTTATACCGTCGGGAATCAGCTTTATCAACACGAGAATCAACTTTGATATCCTTTCTTATCTGCCAAGCCAGATAGAGACTATGAAGGGCCAGGATATCATGGTAGATGAGTTTGGAACCGGAGCGTTGTCATTTGTGATCTTGGAGGATATGAAGGATCAGGACATAGAGACTCTGGCAGATGACATAGAGGACCTTAAGGGTGTAAATGATGTCATCTGGTACGGAACAATCGCTGATTCCACATTGCCAAGAGAGGCAATTCCGGATGAGGTGTACGACGCATTTAACAACAAGGATGCAAACAGCCAGCTCATGCTCGTCACATACAGTGACACAATGGGTTCGGATGAGACAATGGAAGCCGTCAATAAGATGGATAAGATGGTGAAAAACCACTGCTTCGTAGCAGGAATGGCAGCGGTCAACGCAGATACAAAGACACTTGTTATGCAGCAGGCTCCTATATATGTCATCATAGCAGCATTGCTTTCAATGCTTGTCATGGGAATTACAATGGATTCAATAATTGTTCCGATGTTATTCCTCCTAAGCATAGGAATGGCTATTATCTATAACCTGGGAACAAACTTTATACAGGGACAGATTTCATATCTGACACTGGCACTGACAGCAGTATTGCAGCTCGCCGTAACAATGGATTATTCGATTTTCCTGTGGCACAGCTATCAGGAGCAGATAGACAGATATGACGGAGACAAGAAGCGAGCCATGGCACATGCCATTTCCCACACAATTGTCTCAGTAACAGGAAGCTCAATCACAACAATCGCAGGCTTCGTAGCCCTCTGCTTCATGAGCTTTACACTTGGACTTGACCTGGGAATCGTAATGGCAAAGGGCGTTGTATTCGGAGTTATCGGATGTGTAACAATTCTCCCTGCACTGATTCTTGCATGTGATAAGGCAATCGAGAAGACAAAGCACAAGATTCTTATGCCGGATGTTTCCAGGATTGCAAGCTGGGTAACAAATCATTATAAGATACTTGCAGTGATTTTTATCGTAGTGCTCATCCCGGCAATATACGGATACACTCATGATCAGGTCTACTATGACCTTGCAGGAACCATGCCTGACAGTGCATACAGTAAGCAGGCCAATGAAAGACTCGACAAGGAGTATGCTATGGGTGCCACACATATCATCATCGCGCCGAGCGATATGTCAAAGGCAGACAGCATAAGCATGATAGATGATATAAAGAAGGTCGATGGAGTAAAGCTTGCGGTATCGCTTGACTCAATACTCGGACCTACCATACCGGATGATATGGTGCCGGATGAGGCAAAGGAGATATTCAAAAACGGTGATTACCAGATGATGCTTGTTTCATCAAAATATGAGACAGCATCTGATGAGGTAAACAACCAGATTACAGAGATTAAAAAGATAGTAAAGAATTACAGCAAGGACGCAATGCTTATCGGTGAGGCACCTTGTACAAAGGATCTTATCACTATCACAGATACAGACTTTAAGCGTGTAAGTGCAGTATCAATCGTATTGATATTCCTTATCATCCTCGTAGTATTCAAATCGGTATCGCTTCCAATCATACTTGTAGCGGTCATCGAGTTTGCAATCTTTGTAAACATGGGAATTCCGGGATTTACAGGAACAAAGCTTCCGTTTATCGCGAGCATTGTAATCGGAACCATACAGCTTGGTGCAACGGTTGACTATGCGATACTTATGACCACAAAGTACAGAAAGAACAGATACACCGGAATGGACAAAAAGCCGGCAATCACAAAGGCACTTGCAGATTCGACAAACTCAGTTATAGTCAGTGCACTCTGTTTCTTCGCCGCAACCTTTGGTGTAGGACTTTATTCAAACATTGATATGATCAGTTCTATCTGTATACTGCTTGCACGAGGCGCAATCATCAGTATGTTTGTAGTAGTATTTATACTTCCGTCAATGTTTATGATTTTTGACAAAGTAATATGTGCCACAAGCGCAGGCTTTAAAAACAAGAACCTGACAGCTTAGTAATCTGATTAATCATAAATGAGGGATAAAATACTTTTTGGCCCTCATAACATAAAAATATGACCTCAAAAACAAAATCAGGAGGAATGAGACATGAAATTACCAGAATTGAAAGAAAAGTTAAAAAGTAAATATATTGTCCGTGTTGTAGCCGGAGTCCTCACAATAGCACTTGTAGGTACAGGAATCGGAGCAACAGCGGTTTTTGCAGAGAAGAACAGCACCGCAGTCACAGCCGAGGCAGACAGCACAACAGACAGCAGCAAGGATGCTGATGACATAGCAGATAAGCTCATGGACAGCGTATCATTAAAGGATAACGATGCAGACAAGGACGAGAGCGTATACCTCATCTCAGATGCAAACGGCAACGTAAACAAAACAATCGTAGTAGATCACCTTAAAAATAAAGACAAAAAGGATACCTTGGAGGATGTTTCAAACCTTTCAGATATCGAGAACGTAAAGGGCAAGGAAAAATTCACACAAAGCGGTGATAAGCTCACATGGCAGGCCGGCGGCAAGGACATTTACTATCAGGGCACAGCCACAGCGGAGCCACCTGTAACACAGAAGGTTACATACTACCTCGATGGAAAAGAAATCTCACCTGAGGATCTTGCAGGAAAATCAGGAAAGGTCAAAATCCGTTTTGACTACACAAATACCACATCATATACAGAGACAGTAAACGGCGAGAAGCAGACAGTTTCCGTACCATTTGCAGCAATAACGGGACTTGTACTCGGTGATGGCTTCGAGAATATCGAAGTGACAAACGGCAAGGCTGAGGTAAGCGACTCATCAAGCGTAGTGCTCGGCTATGCACTTCCGGGCTTAAAGGATAGCCTCGGAATCAAGGACGGAGACCTCGATGGCGATGTAAATATCCCTGAATACATGGAAATGACAGCAGATGTGGAGAATTTCTCAATGCCTGCAGCCATGACCTTCGTGGTAAACGCATCTGATTATGTAAGCACAGACGGAATTGATACATCAGACCTCGATGACATGATAAATGACTTAAAGGATGCCTCAACACAGCTTCAAGATGGTTCAAAGACACTGGCAGAGGGTACTGACACACTTTCTGACGGACTTTCAACATTGCAGAGCAAGCTCGGCACATTCGCATCAGGAGTTGGCAAACTGCAGAGTGGACTTAAGACATATACTGATGGTGTTAGTACATTAAGTGGTGGGCTGAATACCCTGAATTCAAATGTACCTACTTTGTCTAATGGTATAACAACATTAAATTCTAGTGCGAAATCACTTAATGATGGGGTGGCTTTACTTAATGCAACTGTTTCAACAAAATTTACTGATTCAGAAAAGCAGACACTTTTAGATCAGGTACACAGTACATTGGCGTCTCAAAAATCGGAAATAGAAAAACAGGCGCAAACAACAGTTGCATCACAGAAAACAGCCATTCAAAAGCAGGCACAAAGTGCGGTAGATGCGCAAAAGTCGGACATACAGAAACAGGCACAGAGTGCGGTAGATGCGCAAAAGTCAGACATACAGAAACAGGCACAGAGTACAGTAGCTGCTCAGAAAGAAGATATTAAGAAACAGGCTCAGGACGCAGTAGACGTTCAGAAGGAGCAGATTAAGTCAGTAGCAGCTGAGACAGTAAAACAACAGGAAGCTGCAATAAAAAAACAGGCAGAAGGTGCTGTTGAACAGGAATTTACATCCGGAAAAACCGACTATATAACAAATGAAGCAAAGAAGCAATTAGCAAGTCTTAAGCCGGTAATTGAAAGTGGTGTGAAAGCACAATTTGTACAGAAGATGGCTGAAAAAAATCCTGCAATCACAGATTATGATACAGCAAAGGCTTTTTATGACAAGTATGTTGGAAAGAAAGACGGAGCGGCTGATGCATATGTTAATGAACAGATTGATACAATAATAAATCAGTTAGCTGGAAGTGTAGCATCAACAGCCAAAGATGCTTCTAAGATTGCAGCAGGAGAGGCAGCTTATACAGCAGCAAGTCAGACAGCAGGAGAGGCAGCCTATACAGGAGCAAGCTTAGCAGCAGGAACAGCAGCCTATACAGCGGCAAGCCAGACGGCAGGAGAAGCAGCCTATGCGGGAGCAAGTTTAGCAGCAGGATCAGCAGCATATTTGGGAGCAAGCCAGGCGGCAGGGGAGGCAGCCTATACAGGAGCAAGCTTAGCAGCAGGATCGGCAGCGTATTTGGGAGCAAGCCAGGCAGCAACAACAGCAGCCTATACAGGAGCGGTTTCAGGAGCTGAGCAGGCTACTATAACGTCTGCAGAGCAGACAAAAGCGACTGTAGCAGCCTCTATTAATCAAAAGCAGGCAAATGGATACAGTCTTGTAACAGGAATGAAGGCACTTGCAGATGGAACACAGACGTTGTATAGCTCAGTACCAACTCTCACAAGCGGTATCAAGCAGCTTGTAGACGGTTCAAATACACTTGTAGCAAACAATGCACAGCTCAACAGCGGAGCATCACAGCTTGCAGATGGAACAAATCAGATAGTTTCAGGTGTTGACCAGCTCACGACAGGCTCTAAGACACTTTCAGAGGGTGCACACACACTTGCTGATGGTATGGTACAGTTCAATGAGGAAGGAATCAACAAGATTCTCGACGCATACAACGGCGACTTAAAGCCATTCACCAACAAGCTTCAGGCAGTAATTGACGCAGGTGAGGAATATCAGACATACTCAGCAATCGCTGATGGACAGACGGGCAGCGTTAAGTTCATATATAAATTAGCTTCAATAGATGCTAAGGCAGATAGCGACAAATAATTAATTAAAGGATGTTTAAAGATTATGGGAGGCAAAAATGGGCTGGATAGAATATCTGTTAATCGTGGCGGGAAGCTCACTGGAGATTTTCGTTGCGATGGAATGTCAGGGATCCCTGATCCAGAAAGTAAATAAGAAACAGCTTACAGCCATTTGCTTCATAGTTGCAGTTTGCCAGTTGTTAGCAATGTACATCGGGTATTTCCTGTCAAGCTTCCTTAATGGGAAATACTCGGTGAAGGATGAAGCACTTTTAGGAGAGATAATTTCTATCGGAATACTGATAGGACTGGGGGTCAGGCTTATAGGAAAGGCTATAAGAAATGAAAGGATTGAGGAGCACTGTCAGGCACAGCTTGACATGAAAAGAGTGTTAAGGATAGCAGGAATCACCGCATTTTATACGGTTCTTGCAGGAATAGCATTCGGCTTCCTCGGTACAGGACTTTTCACCATTATGATAATGGTGGCGCTGCTCACTGTCATCTGTATAGTGGCAGGCATTTACACAGGATAT
>ERZ507033.206-NODE-206-length-25989-cov-5.017198_pt1 | contig 25989 bp, 27 predicted proteins | sample MGYA00512874_ERZ507033 | MGnify/ENA metagenome assembly ERZ507033
TCTCCCGAGCGAATGCCGCGCGCGATAAATACCTATCTGCCGCCGGATATATCCGTTTCGTCGGCATGGGCTGTGCCGGAGAATTTCTCCGTGCGCCGTGCCGTCTCGGGAAAGGAATATATGTATCTCATACTGAATTCCGAGAGCAGAAATCCCTTTTATGAGGGGCGCGCGCTTTTCTATCCCGGCAGGCTTGACCTTGATCGCATGGAGGAAGCCTGCGGGAAGATAATCGGAAAGCATGATTTTTCCGCCTTCATGGCGAGCGGGAGCGATATCGCCGATACCGTGCGCACCGTCACCGATTGCAGAACAGAGCATGACGGTGACTTTATCCGCATATATGTCAGTGCCGACGGCTTTCTCTATAATATGGTGCGCATAATAGCAGGCACACTGCTCGAGGTTTCCGAGGGCAGAATGAGCGCGGATGATGTCGCCGCGGCTGTCTCGGGCGGCGGCAGGGAATGTGCGGGCCGCACGGCACCTGCCTGCGGACTTTATCTCAATAAGGTTTTTATAGATTTTTGATTTAGTTGATTTATTGGAGCGGGAAATGAACGAAAATGATGAAAAAATCATAGGCGCAAAAGAGGGCGACAAAATAAAAGCCGAGAGCGAAAGCTGCAGGCGCTTTCTTGCCGTCGCCGAAAAATACATGATGCTTCGCATATGTGCACTCGTATCGCTTGTGGCGTTTGTTTTCGGCGTGCTTATCTTCGGGCATTCCTCGCTGAAATCCGAAAACTTCAAGTATCTCGTGAAATATATCGACAAAAGCCCCGTACTTTATTCCTCCTTCTATGAGGGAATAGAATATGCGGGCGGCGAAAATGCAAAATTCGGCTTATACAAGGGAGATGTATGCGTTTTTGATGAGGGACTTCTCTCACTCTACGGCATCTCAGGCAAAAATACGCTCCGCAGTGAAACCGGAATAGGAAACGCCGCTGTTGCCATAGGAAAGGAACATCTTTGCGTATACGGCGGAAGCAGCAATGAACTGCGCATATACAATTCATTCTCGATGGTGCACAGTGAAAAATTCGATTATCCTGTTCTGCTCGTCTCTCCTGCGGATGAGGGCGGCTATGCCGTTGCTACCTCCGAGAGGGGATACAGAAGCGTTGTTTACGTTTACAATAAGGCTTTCATCCATAAATATACATGGAAAAGCGCCGACAGATATATTTTCGATATGGACATAAGCGCATCCGGCAGATATCTCGCCGTCATTTCCATGGGAGTTAAAAACGGCAGTCCTTTCGCCGAGGCTTCATATATAGATACGGAAAAGGGAAGTGTTATCTTCACGAGAGAGACAGAGGGAGATATTCCCGTCGGCGTGAATATAACAGAAAAGGGCGGTGTATGCTTTGTTTTTGAGCGCAGTGCCCTGTACTGTGACAAAAAGGGCAATGTGAAAAAAGAAGAGCGCATCACGGGAAGCGTCTATTCCGTTGCCGACGGAAGCAAATATACTGCTGTCATATCGCGAAATGAGGGAAGCATAAAAAGTGAAGTTTTTCTTCCCGAAAGCGGAATAAAAATAAGCGCAGGCGGCAAAATAAATTCGGTAAAATTTTACGGAGATAGAATTTATTTGCTTCTGGGCGACAGAGTGGAAATATACGAAGAGGGCACTCTCATAAAGAGTGCGGAAATTTCCTCCGGTGCCCGCGATATACTGATAATGAATGACGGCGCGGTGATAGTATGCTTCGGCTCCTACACGACGCTTATTTCAGATATAACATAAAATTTACAAAATATACTATATTTACATATAAAAGCAGATTATAATAATTCTGCGGTATATGAGGAAGGGGCAATGCAGAATGTCCGCAGTATTTGATATCATACTGATAATGATAGTGGCGGTATTTATCATAATAGGTGCGAAAAAGGGATTTGTACGCTCTGTTTCGGGATTTCTGATATATATATTCGCTTTCAATATAGCAAATGCCTTCTACATTTTCCTTGCGAAATATACGGATAAGATAGCTTTCATCGCTGAGCTGAAAGCGGGCGTCGGCGAGGAAGAGATAAAGTTTATCACCGAGGGTGCCTCGGGCTTTATCGACAGACTCTCGAATATAGGAAACTATATACTCTCCGGCTCCATGGAAAAATTTCAGTCGGCGCAGGGACTGCTCAATTTCATCATAGGCGATGCGCTCTCGTGTCTCATCTCGTTCATTGCCGTATTTATCGCGGCGCTTCTCGTGCTGAAGCTTCTTGCCTATCTGCTCAATTCACTCGTTACGCATACATTGCTCCTGCGTCAGATAAACGGCGCGCTCGGCGGCATTTTCGGTGCGCTTTGCGGCTTATTCTGGGCGTGGGTCTTTGCAAAGCTTTTTGTTTCCTTTGTATTTCCGATACTGAACAGCAAGCTGCCTGCGGTATTTGTTTCGGAGATGGTGGAATCAACTGTGGTGAAGCTATGCCTCAAGATAAATCCGCTCGCCTTCCTGATGTATGCGGCAAACTGGTTTGCGGGACTTTTCAGATGATAAAATAACTTAGCCGCTTCGGCAGGGCGGCAAAAATAAACTGCCGAGAAAGAGATTTTTATATGGCTATGCAACTTTGTTCACGCTGTCACAAGAGGGCGGCGGTCGTCTTTATAACAAAATTCGAAAACGGGAAATCCGTTCAGGAGGGGCTTTGTCTGCGCTGTGCCAAAGAACTCGGCATAACTCAGGTGGACAATGTACTCCAGAATATGGGTATCAGCGACGAAGATATAGATAATATGGAAAATGAAATGAACGCGCTCATCTCGGGCGGCGATGGCGGGGAAGTTCCCGACGGCGTCGAAGAAACCGAGAGCAGAGCGCCTGCGATAGATTTCGCCAAGCTTTTCGGCGGTATTCCGCCGTTCGGAGCAGGGGCTCAGCAAGGCGCACAGAGCACGGCGGGCGGCGCAAAGAATGCCGAGAACGGCAAAAAGGAGCCGAAGAAACCCGCACGAAAATTTCTTTCGCTTTACTGCAAGGATCTGACGGCGAGCGCCCGCGAGGGTAAGCTTGATGCCGTGATAGGCAGAGAGCGCGAGACGGAGCGCATGATGCAGATTCTCACGCGCCGCCAGAAGAACAACCCCTGTCTCATAGGTGAGCCTGGCGTCGGAAAGACGGCAATAGCCGAGGCACTGGCGCAGAAAATAGCCGGCGGTGAGGTACCCTACAAGCTCCGTGATAAGGAGGTTTTCCTCGTGGACCTCACTGCACTTGTGGCGGGAACGCAGTTTCGCGGTCAGTTTGAATCGCGCATGAAGGGGCTTGTCGATGAGGTAAAGGCGTTGGGCAATATAATTCTTGTCATAGACGAGGTGCACAGCATCGTCGGCGTCGGCGATTCCGAGGGAAGCATGAATGCGGCAAATATCCTTAAACCATCGCTTTCGCGCGGAGAAATTCAGATAATCGGCGCGACAACGCTGACGGAATACCGCAAGTATATAGAAAAGGATGCGGCACTCGAGCGCAGATTTCAGCCGATAATAGTGGAGGAGCCCTCAATAGAGGAGACAAAGAAAATCCTCGTGGGGATAAAGAATTATTACGAGACGTATCACAAGATAAGGATTCCCGACGGCGTGATAAGCGCCGCCGTAGAACTTTCCGAGAGATATATAACAGACAGATTTCTGCCGGATAAGGCGATAGATCTGCTCGACGAGGCGGCGGCATATGTTGCGATGAATTCGCCTGTGGTTGAGCGCGTCGCCGAGGTGGAAAAACAGCTTGCCGAATATAAAAAACAGGCTGTAGAGCTCGAAGAGAGTGCGACGGGCGACGGAACGGAAAAGAACGATTCCGAGCGCGAGCAGACATATGCTAAGCTTGCCGAGGTCAAGGCGGGACAGCTTCGCAGCGAAGAGGAATACGCAAGACTTCGCGATGAGCTTGCCTCTGTCGAACTGACGACGGAAAGCCTTGCCCGTGTGATAGAAATATGGACAGGTGTCCCTGCCGGCTCAATAACGGCAAACGAATATGAGCGCCTGAACGGTCTCTCTGCGAGACTCAAAGCCCGCATAAAGGGGCAGGATGCGGCTGTGGACTCCGTGGTACGCGCGATAAAGCGCAACCGCGCCGGCGTTTCCTACAAGCGCAAGCCCGTTTCGTTCATCTTTGCGGGACCGACGGGCGTCGGCAAGACAGAACTTGTAAAGGTGCTTGCCGCTGACCTCTTCAATACGCCCGACAGTCTCATACGCATGGATATGTCGGAATTTATGGAGAAGCATTCCGTTTCTCGTCTTGTGGGCTCGCCTCCCGGATATGTCGGATATGACGATGCGGGTCAGCTCACGGAAAAAATCCGCCGCAAGCCCTACAGTGTGGTGCTTTTCGATGAAATAGAAAAGGCGCATCCCGATGTGCTCAATATTCTGCTCCAGATTCTCGATGACGGTAAGGTCACCGATTCACACGGCAAGGAGGTCCAATTCGACAACTGCGTTATCGTGATGACGACAAACGCAGGCTCTTCCGGCGGCATGAATACGGCGGGCTTCGGCATGAAGAGCGAGCAGATAGCCGAGGCAAAGACGGAAAAGGCTCTCGCCGAATTTCTGCGCCCCGAATTTATAAACAGGGTGGACGAAATAATCACATTCCGTCCGCTGGACAAGAGCGATTTTGAGCATATCGCCGCGATAATGCTCGGTGATACTAAAAAGGCACTCTCCGAGCGCGGCATAGACCTCATGTGGACGCCCGCCGTGGAGAAATATATAGCTGAAAAATCCTTCTCCGAAAAGTACGGTGCGCGCAATATGCGTCGTTTCATCAGCCGTGAGATAGAGGATGCGGCGGCAGAGAAAATTATATCAGAATATGACAGGCATATTTCGCTTATCACGATAGATTCCGACGGCGAAAAGCTTGATATAGAGACAAGATGAAAGTGCTCCCTCCAAGGGAATACATAAAAAGCGCAGGAGCGTGAACTCCTGCGCTTTTTATGCTTTACAAAAACTGACAAAAACGCCGTGCAAAAATGCACGGCGCCTGCATAGCGAAAAAACAAATTTTCCGAAAATTATTCAGCGATAACGCTGACAAATTTCTTGCCTTCTGCCTTGCGTTCAAACTTGACAGTTCCGTTTACAAGTGCAAAGAGTGTATCGTCGCTGCCGATACCTACACCTGCGCCGGGATGAACATTTGTACCTCTCTGGCGAACGATAATGTTGCCTGCGAGAACGCTCTGACCATCAGACTTCTTGACGCCGAGTCTCTGTGCACGGCTGTCTCTGCCGTTCTTGGTAGAACCAACGCCTTTTTTATGTGCAAAAAATTGCAGACTGAGCTTCAACATTTAGATTTACCTCCCGTTTTAGATTCTTTTTTGTAACTTAATCTTTTTCGATGTCCTGCTCTATGCAGTCGACATCAAGGTAATCGTAGTAATCCTCGAGCATTTCACTTAGCTGCAGATAGTAGCTGTAAATAAGCCCCTGAACCGCATACTGCTTAGCTTCGTCTTCCTCATAGGCAGGAAGAGCGGATTTAACCTTTACGGAAATATCGGCTGTTTTCTCATCCATTTCAAAATCGACATTTGCACCCCATACCACCTCGATGGTATTGATGATGAGCATCGTCATCGCGGAGAGCGCCGCGCAGACTATATCCTTGCCCGCTTCATCGAAGCCTGCATGACCATATTCGCGGAAGCCGTAATAATTATTCCCGCTTTTGTAAAAAACTACTTTTACCATAGCCTATCAGCCGTAGATTTTTTCAATCTGTACCTTGGTATAGGGCTGCCTGTGACCGATTTTCTTCTTCTCGTTCTTTTTGGATTTATATTTCATAATATAAATCTTTTTGGACTTGCCGTTACCCAGAACCTTTGCAGTTACATAAGCACCTTCAACAGTGGGCTTGCCCGCAACGAAGCTGTCGCCGCAAACTGCGCAAACCTCGTCGAACTTAACTGTTTCTTCCTCAGCTGCATCAAGCTTCTCAATGAAGATGATATCGCCCTCGGAAACCTTGTACTGCTTTCCGCCTGTTTTGATTATTGCAAACACGAAAAGCACCTCACTTTCATTTATGACTCGCTAAATAAGGCAGTGCAAAAGCACATTTTATGAGCCTTAACTTTATGCGGCAATCTATTCTATCATAATAAATCGGCGCTGTCAAGGGTTTTCGGCAATTTTGTACTGATTTTCGGACGTTTTTTTGTAAAAAATCCTGTATTTGTTTTTACGTCCGGAAAATACTCGGAAAAACAGCGCCGAAGTATGCCGCGATAAATAAAAAACCTGCAAGAAGGCTTTTTTTGGCGGTAATATGATTGACAACGCGGCTTTTTTATGCTATACTTAATATCCATGCGGGCGTGGCGGAATGGCAGACGCGTCGGTCTTAGGAACCGATGTCCACGACGTGCAGGTTCAAGTCCTGTCGCCCGCACCATATATGATAGACGAAATGGCTATCTACCTAAAAACCCCTGATTTTCAAGGGTTTTTTCGTATTTCAGGGGTAAAAAACATCTTTGGTTTTTACGGCTGTAAAATACCGACATCAGAGACTCGAACCTGCGATTTTTAAGCCGAAAATACGGGCAAATAAATGTTAATCACACTCATTACACCGAATGACTGTTAATCAGGCGGGAAACCGCCGAAAAGACCATTTGGCACTGACCACTACCTGTTTACAGTCATCCGCCTTTCAGTGCAATTTTCTTTGATTCGGAGGTGATTTCTTTGAGCAAATATGAGCCGCTTTGGAGGTTCCTTTCCGGGGACGGAAGTGGATGTATTCAATTTTCCTTTGGACGGATAGAAGAGATTCTTGGTTTTCCATTGGATCATTCTTTTCTCCGTTACAAACAGGAGGCTGAACAATACGGATACCGTGTCGAGAAAATTTCGCTCAAAGAAAAATGGGTGCGCTTTGTCCGCATTGCTGCACAGTGACATCATACCTTTGCAAATCCTCTTGCTTCCCTATATAATATAGGTGAAGAAAGACAGGGGACACACATGAAAAAGAATTATGAATCCGTTTACCGCATGAAGCTTACCGGCTATCAGGTCAGAACCGCCATCGGGATTCTGAACGAACGCCGTCTTGCATTGAAGTCACAGGGATGTACCCTTGAGAACAGCGAGGAGTATGTGGGGGTATTTAACCTGCTCAGCCGTTTTCTTGATCTGCTTCCCGCTTGACACAACTGAATATCCGAAATCAAGCCATCTTTATACCGCAATTTCGCGGTCAATGAAGGTGGCTTTTTTTATTGCCAAAATTAAAATCTAAGGAGGAACTGAATGTACATTGAAATGAACCCAACCGGGCTGACGCTGACAGACCTGATCTGCGTTGCCCACCGAAAACGAAGTGAGGACACCGGATTTCCGTATGCCGTGCAGTCCTGCCGATGCTCTAACTGCCGTTATGTTGGCGAGGGTAAGTGTTCTCTTAAAGAGTGTTGCTGTATGGCTGAGCGAGTAAAAGCGCACACCTGTACCTTTGCCGAGATTCTGAACACCTGCTTTGCCAATGTAAAGGACAATGTGTTCCACTATCGACTTCGCCTCGCTGCGGAACGCGCAACCATGACGAAAACCTGTTTTCTTGACAGGGAACACAGAACAAGATTTCTGAAGGCGCTCCACCGAGTGCGCGGGAACGATAAGAATCTCATTGCACAACTTTTTGTCCTTACCGCAACCGAAAGCCTGTGGAGCGCATCGGACGATGCTGTAGGAAAGAGCAGTATCTCCTATCTTGACATTGACTTCCGCGCTTTTTCGGAGAACGACTATCTTTTCTACTGCATTGCTTATGATCTTGGAAACGGAACTTCGCATACGGACATAGAGGATTTGTCCAACGATGAAGTCGTGGATTTCGGCCTATTCCGCGTGGTGTGTTTCGCGATTGCCATCTCTGTTTACGGCTATGATGCCATCCGTGTGTCTGAGCGATTCAGAAAACACAAGCGCAGAAAGAGCAGAAAGGGAGGGCAGAAGCATGGTGAATGAACCGAACTATTCCTCCAATCCCTCAAAGGACGAGCCGAAGAAAGAAAAAGCCCGTGTAATTCCTCTGGAATATATTGACGAGTTTCCGGGGCATCCGTTCAAGGTGTTGGATGACGAGAGTATGCAGAAGCTGATGAACAGCATCGAGGAGATCGGGGTCCAGTCGCCCATTGTTGCGCGAATCAAGGAAGATCAGAGATACGAGATCATTTCGGGTCACAGGCGCGTTCACGCCTGCCGCAGGTTGGGACTGAAACTCATTCCGGCGATTGTGCGTGACCTTTCCCGTGATGAAGCAATCATTGCTATGGTGGACGCGAATCTGCAAAGGGAACATATTCTGCCGAGCGAGAAAGCGGCAGCTTATAAAATGAAGATGGATGCAATGAAAAGAAGGGCAGGCAGACCAAGTAATAATTTATCGCCAGTGGCGACAAATAAAATGCCGGTTGACACTGCTGCTGAAATTGGAAGCGTGACAGGTGAGAGCCGAGATCAAATTTTTAGGTATGTTCGCTTGACAGAACTTGTCCCCGAACTGCTTGAAATGGTTGACCGGGAAAGCATCGCTTTCCGTCCTGCCGTGGAACTTTCGTATCTTTCGGAGGACGAACAGCGTAACCTCGTTGAAACCATCGACAGCGAAGAAGCAACGCCGTCACTATCGCAGGCTATTCGCATGAAAAAGCTCAGTCAGGAGGGGAAGCTGGATATGGACAAGATATTCTCCATTATGACCGAAGAAAAGCCCAACCAGGCAGAGACAGTGAAATTCAAGTCGGACGAACTCTCCCGTTTCTTTCCGGAGCGCACTCCGCCCGAACTGATCCGGCAGACCATCCTCAAGCTGCTTGACGCGTGGCAGAAATCAAAAGCGACGGAAAGAACGATCATACGCCGCAGCCGTGACGATGCCCGTTAAGACCTTACCCGAAAACAAACGGTAAGGTCTTTTTCTTTTCCCCTTCCTCACAATCTAACCCTTTATACTATCAGTTTACTGACAGGAGAGAGTATAAGAGATTAAGTTATATATATTCAGAAAAGGAGTTGGTGACAGATATGACTGTGTAAAGGACGTTCAAAATTCACTTCAAAGGAGGAACCATGTTCAGAAAAATCAAGGCGTGGATACGCCGGAAACAGACCGAGATAAAGGCGGTCACAGAAAACCAACGCGGCGAATTCTATGTGGACAAGGTGATCGGCATGATTATTGCCGTAGTTCTCGGCGGCTTGCTGCTTGCCGGACTGTACGCTTTGTTCAACAATACGGTTCTGCCGGGACTGACGGATAAGATTCAGTCCATGTTCAGCTAAGACGGATTCGATTAGCGGAGGCGAATCCGTTTTTCTTTTTCCGCACAACAAAAAACAAAATCAAATTTCAAAAACGAAAGGGTAAAAAACCATGTTCAACAAAATCAAGAATTTCTTCAATCGCGTGGGGAAAGCCATCGACAACAAGTGTAACGAGATCTACTGCAAGGCGCAGACCGCCGTTGCAAATGCCAAAGCCGAGTTCTATATCGACAAGACCGTCGGTATCATCATCTGCGTTGTGGTCGGTGTTCTTCTCATGGGTATCGTGTATGCCTTCATCAAGAACAACATTCAGACCCGCCTCGATACCGAGATCGGCAACCTCTGGGACTATGCCGGCTGATGCGGTAAGTCCTGTTTCCTGTAAGTAATCCAAAAAACAAAATCATTTTTTCAAAAACGAAAGGGTAAAAATCATGTTCAACAAAATCAAGAATTTCTTCAACCGCGTGGGGAAAGCCATCGACAACAAGTGCAACGAGATCTACTGCAAGGCGCAGACTGCCGTTGCCAATGCCAAAGCCGAGTTCTATATCGACAAGACCGTCGGTATCATCATTTGCGTTGTGGTCGGCGTTCTGCTCATGGGCATTGTGTATGCCTTCATCAAGAACAACATTCAGACCCGTCTCGACACCGAGATCGGCAATCTCTGGGATTACACCGCATAAAAAAATGGCTGAGGGAGAGTGATTGTTTCACTCTCCCCGCTTAACGGAAGGAGGATATGATGCCGGAAATGATTCGGATACTGTGCGAGGGGCTTGCAATCGTCCTGTTCACACTCATCTGTACGCGCTTTCTCTGTAAAAACATGAAGAAACGGGACTTTCGCTTTGTCCTGTGGCTTCCGTATGTGCTGACCGGGTGCGGCTCAGCGATGCTGTTCCTGCTTGGCGGACTGTCCCCGTGGACATTCTGCGGGATCGCATTCCTGTTTGTGCTGCTGTATGCGTCCGTGCAGGATCACTCTACTCACGAAGCGGACGATATACTGTCCGTTATGATGCTGATGCTGGCGGTGACAAATATCTCGGAAGCGACCGTTCTTTTACAGCTTCTCGGTGCCGCCATTGTATGCGGTGCGCAGATGCTCATCGCCCTGTGCGGAAAGAAACGCATGGGAATCGGCGGTGCGGACATCAAGCTGTCCACGGCTGCCGCACTTCTGCTCGGATTCTATAAGGGCGTGATCGGCTTTATGCTCGGACTCCTGATTGCCGTGGTTGCACAACTTATCATTACCCACAGGAAGAAAGAGCAGAGAACACAGCCCTTTGCACTCCTTCCGTATTTGTCGGTCGGTCTTTGGATCGGCTATCTGATTTGAACGAAAATTGGAGGTCATTTATGAAAAGTAAAATGAGAATCACCGGCAACCGAACGGTGATAGGAATTATCTGTATTGTCCTCGCTCTCGGTATCACATTCGGGATTGCACCTCTTGTCAACCGCTTCACCGACCGAAAAGTGGAAGTGGTACAGGTAAAACAGAATGTGGAGCGAGGACACCTGATTACCGAGGACGATGTGGAGCTTGTCAAGGTGGGAGCCTTGAACCTGTCGGACAGAACGGTGAAAAACAAAAAATATGTTGTCGGCAAGTACGCCGCGACCAACCTTTACGCCGGGCAGATCATGATTGCCGACCTTGTTGCGGAGAAAAGCAACAGCGCGGATGATGTGCTGTCCGCCCTCGACGGAACCAAGGTCGCCATCTCGGTCAATATCGCGTCCTTTGCGCAGGGGCTGTCCAATAAGCTCCAGAACGGAGATATAGTCAGCGTCATTGTCTATGACAAGGAGACGAATCAGTCCCATGTGCCGCCCGAACTCCGGTATGTAAAGGTCATTACGACCACAACAGGGGATTCGGTGGACAGCGACCGGAAAACCGACGCAACACAGGCGATCACGGTCACACTGCTTGCCTCTCCCGATCAGGCAAAGCAACTGTGGGGCGACCGATTTCAGGTTGTCGTTTCCACTCATACGAATACCGGAAAAATCCATAACCACTTCTGTCTCAACAGCGTGTCGTTTACGGACGGCAAACGGTATTACGACCAGAAAGCAACCTACTACAAAATGCGAGAAGTATCGGACGATCTTTGTGAGGATTACGGGCTGTCGGTGATCGAACATCCCGGACGCGGGTCCAAGCAGTATAAAGCATGGCTCGGCGACAAGGACGGCACTTCCCGGCGCGACGCAGTACGGGCGGACATCAACGCTGTGCTTGAATATGCGACGAGCTTCCGGCAGTTTCAAATCGAGATTCAGAACCGGGGATATATTCTGGAATACCGCGGGAGCTTTCTCCGCATCCGACCGGACGAGGGAAAGAAATTCTTTCGCCTTGATCGTCTCGGTGACGGATATTCCGATGATGAGATACGAGAACGCTGCCGCTGTAATTACGAAAACAGACCGCGCCCGGGGCGAGTCGCATTTGTTTATCAAAAGCGGGAGCGTGCGACAGGTATCGTTGGGCTTTATCGCCACTATGTGTATCTCTTAAAGCACTTTCCGCATGAGATTCGTCCGTTTGACCGGACGGCGTATGCGGCAATGCGGGATGACGCAAGAAAAATGAAACGGTACAGCGAGGAAGCCAAACTTCTTGCCGCCAATGACATCGTGACGGCAGAGGACTTACAGCACTTTACGGAGAATATCGGAACCCGTTTCAAAGCTCTTGCGTATGAGCGCGCGAAACAGCGCAACCGCCTGCGTCGTATGCACGACAGCACCGCCATGCAGCCTACCAAGGAAATCATTTATGACCTGAGCGCACAGATGGCGGAACTGCGCCGGCAGATGAAACTGTGCGAGGACATTGCCGAGCGGTGCGGAGTGGTCGAGATGGTGGTCAACGAGATCGAGCGCGGGCAGGAGAGAGAAGAAAGCAAAAACAATCAGGAAAAGAAAAAGGAGAAAACAGAAAGATGAACACATCCGGAGAAGTTGCCGAGCAGGTCATGAGGATGTCGCTGGAAGGCGCGGAGATCCTCATCAAGCTCACAGGCAGTGGAGCAAAAAATGCGGCTGTTCTCTTGTATTCAATTTGCAGGGAGCAGAACAAGACAAGGGGCAAGGAACGACTGACCAATATGCTTCGTTCCGGCAAGCCTTTGAAGGTGTATACCTTCAAGCGGGACAATCTTGAGAAGTTCAAGGAGGTGGCAAAGGAATACGGTATCCTCTATACCGTGCTCAAAGAGAAAGAAGATAAGGACGGCGTGTTTGATGTGCTGGTCCGCGCGGATGATGATTCCAAGCTGGCAAGAGTAATCGAGCGGTTCAAGTTTTCCGGCGTCGATACGGCAGAGGTCAGAACCTCCATGCAGAAAGAGAAAGCGGAAAAGGGAGAAGCGACACCGACCGCACCCGCCAAAGAGGAAGAATCCAAAGAGAACACGGGGGAGCCTGAAAAGGAGGAAGAGACGACCGAACCGGAGCAGGCAGAGCCGACCGTGACAGCACAGGTCGGGGACGATGAAGAAAAGGAGACACCGGAGAGAACTGCACCGACCAAGGAACAGAATCTTGACGACCTCGCTATTCTGACAGGTGAGAAGCCCGCAACCGAAAACCCCACTATGGCTCGGCAGGGCGCAGAGGAACCGTTGCCGGAAAGTTCGTCCACGGACGAGGGCAAAGCCGTTACGGGCAGTCCTGCTCCGGGCAGAAGCGGAACGGAGCCGAACGGGAAGAAATCATTGACCATGTCGAGCCTGACAGAAACAGAACCAAAGCCCCAAGAGGGAGAATCGACATCACAGCCGAAATCGAAAGAATCCGGAGCGGACGGCTACAAAACACCGGACGGAAGGGTTGATATTTCCGATGTGATCCGTCGCAAAAAAGAAGCGAGGGCAGCGCAGGCAAAAGCGGAAAAGGGATTGCCGGCAAAAGACCTGCCGCTTCCGAAACAAGATAAAAAGGAGAGGTAACACATTTGAAAAAGCCACAGGCTTTTTCAAACAGGAAGGTTGTGCCTTGGCGGTTTGAACAACCGCCATTCCGGCAGAGCCGGAACCGACGCAACCTTCCGCACAATTCAGAAAGGAATGGTTATAAATATGAGCAATTCAGAACAAACCACGAAAGCAAAACAGACAGCAGAGAAGCCGAAGCTGACACCGGAGCAGCGGGAGGCACAGAGAAAACAGGCGCTGGACGATGCGGCTAAGAAAGCCGTGTCGAGCGTAACCAATCTCCGCGCATATCTCGCAGTCCAGAGCCGCTTTGAACGCTACTCCACGAATAACAATCTTCTGATCTTTGCCCAACGCCCTGACGCGACAAGGTTGAAAAGTCTGGAGCTTTGGAACAAGGAAAAGAAATGGATCAGAGAGGGTGCAAAGGCAGTTGCCATCTATGAGCCGGTAAGAAAGCAGGGCAAGGACGGAAAGACCTATACCAACTTTGTCCGAAAGAATATGTTCGACATTTCCGACATCAAAGACCCGGAGCCGGATGTCCAGCAGACCTATACTGTGGCGGAAGCGGTGCAGGGACTCTTTGCCCACAAAGCCGTGGATGTACGGATGATCCCGGACTATCCGAGCGACCGTCAGTTCGGTGCATTTTACGACGCAGAGGAGAACTGCGTGTATGCCAAGCGCGGGATGGGATACGAACAGATCTTTACCGATGTCGCAGTTGCCTTGGCGCACGCGGAAATGGCAAAGGACATTGAGGGATACCTGCCTGCGGAGCACCAATTTGAAGCGCGGTGCGCGGCGTATGTGTTGGCAAAGAAATACGGTGTTCCCACCAAGGCGGTGGAGATTGACCGTGTGCCGGAGGAATACGGCGTGATGGACGCGGCGGGTATCCGTGAAAACCTTGCGAGGATCCATGACAGCGTAAAGAATATCAGCTCCGGAATGTATAAGGCATTGGTCAAGGAAAAGGAGCAGGAGGTGTCCCCAAAAGAGAAGTCGGGTAAAGGAGGTGATGCGAGATGAGGGAGAACACCTATCAGATTGAGGTTGGGGATTATGAGCGGCGCACACTCATCGGTATCCTTGCCGAGTGCCGCAATGAATGTCTGAAACGGGAAACGCCGACAGAGGATGTCAACAACCTGTTGGCAAAGGCATTGGACGCACCACTGAAAAAGAAGAAAGGGAAAGACAGGGATGAAAGATAACCGAATCCTGCGGTGGTGCGCCGTAGGACTTGGACTGATCGCGGTGATATGGGTATCGGTGCTGCTTGCGCCGACAATCGGAGGCGGGCTTCCTTCCATGCTGCCAAAGCTGGGGGAAGCCTTTTCTCATCCTCTGCGGCTGTCGTGGTGTGAGAGAACACCGACCTGTATGCTGATTCTTACGGCAATTTACGGGTTTTCGCTTCTCATCTATTACTATACGAAACCCAATTACCGCCGCCGCGTGGAACACGGTTCCGCCGAGTGGGGTGAAGCACAGAAGATTGCCAAGAAGTACAGCCAATCCCCACGGGAGATGAACAAAGTCCTGACGCAGAATGTGGAGATCGGATATGACGCGCACAAGCACCGCCGAAATCTCAATACCCTTGTAGTCGGCGGTTCGGGCGCGGGCAAAACGCGATTTTATGCCAAGCCGAATATTATGCAGGGCAATACCAGCTTTGTGGTGCTTGACCCAAAGGGAGAAATCCTGCGTGATACCGGAAAGCTGCTGGAAGCAAAGGGATATGAAGTGAGGGTGCTTGATCTCATCAACATGGAGAAGTCCATGTGCTACAATCCGCTTCTCTATGCCGAAAGCGACAACGATGTACAGCGGCTTGTCACGAATCTGTTCAAAGCAACAACCCCCAAGGGCAGTCAATCACAAGACCCGTTTTGGGACACAGCGGCGAGTATGTTGTTGATGGCGCTTATCTTTTATGTGAAAGCCAAGGCATACCCGAATCAGCAGACCTTTGGCAAGGTATTGGAGCTGCTTGCGGCGGGAGAGGTCAACGAGGAGGACAGCAATCAGCAGAGCATACTCGATGAAATGTTCGGCGATCTCGCTGAGGAGTATCCGGGACATATCGCGCTGAAGTATTATACGGCTTATCGCGGCGGTGCGGCAAAGACGCTGAAATCCATTCAGATTACGCTTCAGGCAAGATTGGAGAAATTCAATCTGGAAAGCCTGAACCTGCTTTGCTCGGCAGATGAGCTTGACCTCAAAACATTGGGAACCAAAAAGGTGGCGCTGTTTGCCCTGATCCCCGACAACGACACGAGCTTTAATTTCCTTGTATCGATGCTGTATACGCAGTTGTTTCAGCAACTGTTCAAGGTTGCGGACAGCGGGGGCGGCGCACTGCCGGTTCCCGTGCATTTTATGATGGACGAGTTCGCCAACGTTTCGCTTCCCGATGACTTTGATAAAATTCTCTCGGTCATGCGTTCCCGCGGCGTATCGGTCAGCATTATCCTGCAAAACCTCGCGCAGCTCAAAGCTCTTTTTGAGAAGCAGTGGGAGTCCATTATCGGCAACTGTGACGAATTTGTCTATCTCGGAGGGAACGAGCAGAGCACACACAAATATGTGTCCGAACTGCTCGGCAAAGCCACCATCGACACGAATACCTACGGCAAAAGCGACGGTATGCGCGGAAATTTCTCCACCAACTATCAAAACACCGGGCGGGAGCTGATGACGCCGGATGAGGTGCGGCTATTGGATAACCGGTACGCGATATTGTTTATCCGCGGAGAACGACCAATCCTGGATTTCAAGTACGACCTGCTGAAGCACCCGAATCTGGCACTGACCGCAGACGGAGATCGGGCAAATGCGTATGAACACGGTGTCAGAAAGCCGGAAGGAGTTCGCGTTGAGGTGGTGGACATTTCGGCATACCCCGGCAAGACGGTCAAGGACTTTCCGGAAATTGATGAGTATATCGCTGACATGGAAGCCTTTGACGATGCAGACCTTGAGGTCTATCTGGAATTTTTGCAAAACGAAAGGAACAAAGAGAATGAAAAACAAAAAGAAAATGCCTCTTAAGGCAAGAAAATTTCTGAAGGTGTGGGTGACGGCAGTGCTGGTTATCTTCATTATCGGTGCTATGGCACTGACCTGCTTTGCGGCGGAAGATGATCCGATCACGGTGGTCAACAACCTTTCCGACTTCATGTTTGGGCTTGTCCGCGCGGTTGGCATGATTATGCTCGGATTTGCCGTTGTGCAGATCGGGCTATCTCTCAAGAGCCACGACCCGTCGCAGAGAGCGAACGGTTTTCTGACGCTTGCGGGCGGTGTGGTCATTACTTTTGCGAAAGAAATTCTCAATCTGATTACTGGCGGCTGACGCCCGTATGAGGAGGTGCGGGAATGAGTAACAATTGGATTGTTGAGAATATCCAAAACGCCCTCGACACCTGGAACGACAAACTGAACGAGATATGGCGGCTGCTTTCGCAGTCGCCTGCCGAGTTCAAGGGCGGCACGGTGTGGAATGTCATGGTAAACATCAACGGGACGCTCAAAGCGGTTGGTTATGCGCTTTTGGTGCTGTTCTTTCTGATGGGAATCATGAAGCATTACAATTCCATGCAGGAGATCAAACGCCCGGAACAGGCACTCAAGCTGTTTATCCGGTTTGCGCTTGCGAAAGCGGCGGTCACATGGGGGCTGGATCTGATGATGGCAATGTTTACGATTGTACAGGGCATCATTTCTAAAATTATGGCTTCCTCCGGTATTGGCGGCAGAAGCGGAATCTATCTGCCGGGTGAGATGATAAAGACCATAGAGGATTGCGGCTTTTGGGAGAGCATTCCGCTGTGGGCAGTAACGCTGATCGGAAGTTTGCTGATTTGGGTGCTGTCCTTTATCCTGATTCTCACGGTGTACGGGCGGATGTTCAAGCTCTTTATGTATGCTGCAATCGCGCCGATTCCACTGTCGTCGTTCGCCGGGGAGGAAACAGGCAACATCGGCAAGAGCTTTCTGAAATCCTTTGCCGGCGTATGTCTGGAGGGCGCAATCATCGTGCTTGCCTGCGTCATCTATTCGCTGTTTGCGTCAGCTCCGCCGTCTGTCAGTACCGGTGCCTCGGCAATTTCTCAGGTCTGGACTTATGTCGGGGAGATTGTATTCAATATGCTGGTGCTTGTCGGGACAGTGAAGCTGTCAGATCAGGTTGTGAGTAAGATGCTTGGAATATAAAAACGGAGGGGAAATGAACAGAATTATTTGCAAAGACGCATTGGCGGCATTGAGAGAACTGCCGGACAGATGCGTCAATCTATGTGTAACAAGCCCACCTTATTATGGGCTTCGGGATTACGGCGTGGACGGGCAAATCGGGACGGAGGAATCTCCGCAGGCGTATATCTGCCGTTTGGTAGAGGTGTTTCGGGAGGTCAGGCGGGTACTCACGGACGACGGGACGCTTTGGCTGAACATTGCCGACAGCTACGCCGGAAGCGGAAAGGGAATATGGAAAGGGGCAACGGAGAAAACGGACTGCAAAAACAATTACCGTGCCGATACAACGGCGGCGATTCACGGAATGCCGGTTGTATGGGACGGAATCAAGGCAAAGGATATGATTGGAATCCCGTGGATGCTTGCCTTTGCACTCCGCGCGGACGGATGGTATCTGCGTTCGGACATTATCTGGAACAAGACAAACGGTCTGCCCGAAAATGTAAAGGACAGACCGACAAAATCCTATGAACATATCTTCCTGCTTACGAAATCTCCGAGGTATTACTACGATGCCGAAGCCATTGCAGAACCGATACAGCCTTGCAGTATTGCAAGATACGCAAGAGGGCGTTCCGACCACACCAAATATAAAGGTTTCAACGGCAATCAGTCGATCAACGAAAAACGGGAACGCGGGCAGGAATGTAAGAAGCTGACGCGCAACAGGCGGGATGTCTGGAATCTCAGCACCAATTCTTACAGAATGGACGGGCATTTTGCCATGTTTCCGGAGCGATTGGTGGAGTCGTGCATCCTTGCAGGGTGTCCTGTCGGCGGAGTGGTGCTGGATCCGTTTTTTGGCAGCGGCACGACCGGGGCGGTTGCCAAACGGCTCGGACGGCAGTATATCGGCATTGACCTGAACCCTGCGTATTGCCGGGCGGCAGAAGATCGGATTCGTGAAATCCCGGATAGCGGGGCACGGGAGCTTACGGGGGAGCAGAGAAACGATGGAAATTAAAATCAACAAAGAAATCAAAGAATACACCGAAACAATGTTTTTCGGCTTATCGGTGCGGCAGTTCATTTTCGCCCTGCTTGCCTGTGGCGCGGCGGTCGGCATCTACTTCGGATGCCGTTCCTTTCTGGGGACGGAAACGCTTTCATGGCTTTGCATGGTGGGAGCCGCGCCCTTTGCGGCGCTCGGTTTTATCCGATATAACGGTATGACAGCCGAGCAGTTGGTGCGGGCATGGTTTCGCTCAGAGGTGCGGATGCCGCGCAGACTGTTGTTTCGGGGTACAAATACGCTCGTAAGAGCAGAAAAGAGAGGAAACAAATGAGCCTTTTCGGACATAAACAGAGAACGGTGGAACCGGATGCGATTCCGACTACCGTGGAACAGGCAATTCCCATCCGCGATGTATGCGAGGATGGGATTTTTCTTGTAGGGCGGAATCTTTGGTCAAAGACCTACCGTTTTACCGATGTCAATTACGCAACGGCATCCAAGGAGGATAAGGAGGGGATGTTCTTTGCCTACTCCGAAATTCTGAATACCTTTGACGCCGGAGCTATGACAAAAATTACGGTCAACAACCGCCGGCTGAATCAGACCAAGTTCTGCAAAAACAATATGCTGGAGCTTCAGGGGGATTCGCTGGATAAATACCGTAATGAATACAACCGTATTCTCGCGGGTAATGCCAATCTGTCAAACGGCATTACACAGGACAAGTACCTGACGGTTACGGTAGAAAAGAAAACGGAGGAAGAAGCGCGGGCGTATTTCAATCGGATCTCTGCCGAATTTGCGGCGTTGTTCGCAAAGCTCGGCTCCAGATTTGAGGAGATCACAGCGGAAGAAAAACTCCGCATCCTGTTTGACTTCTTCCACTACGGCGCGGAGGACGATTACCATTATGACGCAGAACTTTATGCACAGCGCGGATACAGCTTCAAGGATGCCATTGCACCGGACTGTCTGGAATTCCGTACCGACTATTTCAAAATGGACGGGCGGTACGGCAGAGTGCTGTATTTGCGCGACTATGCCAACTTCATCAAGGACAGTTTCATTGCGGAGCTGACCGACATCGACCGAGGTATGATCCTTTCTATTGATGCAAGCCCCATTACGACCGAAGCGGCAGTAAAACTCGGTGAGAACAAGCTGCTTTCGGTGGAAACCAACATTTCCAATTGGCAACGAAAGCAGAACAGCAATAATAACTTTTCCGCTACTGTTCCATACGATATGGAGCGACAGCGTGAGGAGAGCCGTGAGTTTCTCAATGATTTAGTAGCCCGCGATCAGCGCATGATTCCGGCGCTCATTACGCTGGTGCATACGGCAGATACCAAGGAGCAGCTTGACGCGGATACCGAATCCATCCGGCAGTGTGCGAGAAAGCACCTGTGTTCACTGAATATCCTCCGCTGGCAGCAGCTTGAGGGACTGAACACGGTACTTCCATACGGCGCACCGAAGCTGGGTATTCGCAGAACATTGACAACGGAATCGCTGGCAGTGTTTATGCCGTTTCGCGTGCAGGAGGTCTGTCATACGGGCGGCATTTATTTTGCCAATAACGCGATTTCAAAGAACCTGATTATGGTCAACCGTGCGGAGCTGCTCAACGGCAACAGCTTCATCACCGGCGTGTCCGGCTCGGGGAAGTCGATTCTGGCAAAGCAGGAGATTATCAATCTGTTCCTGTCGGATAAGGACGCAGATATTATTATCATCGACCCGGAGCGCGAGTACGGCAAGATTATGGATGCTTTCGGGGGAGAGAACATTGAAATCTCGGCAACGAGCAAGAATCATATCAATGCAATGGACATCAATATGGACTATGCCGACGGACAGAACCCCGTTACGCTGAAATCCGAGTATATGTTGTCCCTGTGTGAGCAGGCGGTGAGCGACCTCGGACCGAAGCAAAAGTCACTTATTGACCGCTGTACGGCAAATCTGCTGAACGGATATATGCGAAGCGGCTTTTGCGGTAGGGCACCGACGCTGAAAGATTTCTATGAAGAACTCAAAGCACAGCCGGAACCGGAAGCAAAGGATATTGCGCTGTCGCTGGAACTTTTTACAAGCGGCAGTCTTGATACCTTTGCGGGTGAAACCAATGTGGACACCAAGAACCGCCTGATCTGCTATGACATCCACGATCTCGGCAGAGCCTTGATGCCTATCGGAATGCTTGTGGTGCTTGATAACATCCTCAACCGAATCGCCGCGAACAAGGCGAGAGGGAGAAAGACCTATATCTTCATTGATGAAATCTATCTCCTTTTCAAGCATGAATACTCGGCGAACTTTCTGTTCACGCTTTGGAAGCGTGTTCGTAAGTACGGTGCGTTTATTACGGGTATTACGCAAAATGTGGAGGATCTTTTGCAAAGCCATACGGCAAGAACCATGCTGGCAAACTCCGAACTTGTGGTCATGCTCAATCAGGCGGCGACAGACCGCGAGGAGCTGGCAAGTCTGATGGGAATTTCGGATTTGCAGATGGGGTATATCACGAATGTAGATGCAGGACACGGACTTGTCAAGATCGGTGGAGCATTGGTGCCTTTCGTGAACAAGGTGCCGAAGGATACAAAGCTCTATGCCTTGATGACAACCAAATTCGGTGAATCGTGATGCCGAGCATAAAGACACGCGAATCCCTCAGAACCATAAAAACCTTTGACCGGGCGAAAGCGCTCGGTCAAAAGGTTAAAAATGGGGCAGGGGAGGTAAAAGAGTACGGCGAAGAATTACAGAACACGCGCTACGGGAGTGCAAACGAATATGCAGGCAATGAGGTTGAGAACACCGAAAGGCGCACGGCAAGAAATGTTGCCTATGGTGCAGGTAAGATCGGGAATTGGGGACTGAAAGAAACACGAAAGAACCTCCTGAAATGGCGCAACCGTCAGAAGAAGTTCAAAGTGAAGGTACAGCAACCGAAACGGCTTCCTGCTCCCAAGCGTCTGGCTTTACCGTCTGCAAAAGCAACGGCAAAAACGGCGCAGAAAGGTGTAAAGACCGCACAGCAAACAGCTAAGGCAGCGACGAAAACCGCAAAAGTGACCGTAAAAGCCGGGCAGAGGGCGGCACAGGCGGCAAAAGCAGCGGCGAAAGCTACCGCAAAGTTTGTAAAGGTTGCGGCAAAAGCCATTGTTGCCGCCGTAAAAGCTACGGTAGCGGCAATCAAGGGAATTGCTGCGGCAATTGCCGCAGGCGGTTGGATTGTGGTTGTGGTCATTCTCCTGATTTGTATGATCGGACTTGTGGTAGGATCGGTGTTCGGAATTTTTGCTCCAAACCCGGATAACGAAAACGGTATCACGATTGTTCAGACGGTATGCGAAGCAAATGCGGAATACGAAGCACAGATTTCAGAGATAAAGAGCCGATACGACTATGATATGTGCTTTGTAACGGGTGAGCCGTGCGAATGGAGTCTTGCTATCGCTGTATATGCCGTCAAGACAAATCGGACAGAAGATGTCGTGACCTTTGACGAGGCGAAAGCGGAAGTTCTGAAAGAGGTTTATCGCAGCCTTAATCGTATGGACATTTACACGGAGCAGGTCACGGTGAAAGAAACGCACTTGGAAACACAGGAGGACGGAAGCGTTGTCCCGGTTGAGCGGGAGGTTGTGAAAACCTATTTGTATATTGACACGGTTTCTCTAACCGCAGAAGAAGCGGCAAACCTTTACGGCTTTGATACGAAGCAAAGGGAACAGCTTGGAGAATTGCTTTCCGATAGGAACAAAGAGATGTGGGATGGCTTGCTGTCATAAGTATTTTGTCTTGAAAAAGCACCGAAAATATGGTATAATAAAAGCGTAAAAAAACATAGACGGGGCAGTCGGCAATACCATGTAAGCAGGAAAAATAATGGTTTGCAACCGATTAACAAACGATTAAAAAAACAATTGATAGTTACAGCAATGAAAAAAGACGACTTTCACGGTCGTCTTTTTTCTATATATTGAGATAATTATAAAACACGGAGGGGTATAAATTGAGTGAATACGGATATGTCCGGGTATCGTCAATCGATCAAAATGAGGAACGGCAAATGGCAAATCTGAAAACTTGCCAAAAACACCGCTCTCGAAGAAGCAATGTCTTTGGGGTTATGAAAGATTGCCATTTACATCACAGGAAATGCTGATGTCAATGTTTGCGGTGTCAACCGTAACAAACAGAACTTTCCTCTTAAATGTTCCAACACCGTATGCAGTATTGCCGGCTTTAGTAGCATTACCATTGCTGAAAGACCAGTCGCTTGCATAAATTGCTTGAGAGTATGTAGCACTTGTGCAGGTTGCCGAAACATTTTCTACTACAGAAAATTCAGCAAACAAAGTGTATTCCCATTCGAGATTTCCCTTTTTATCACGACAAGTTACTACTTTGTTTCCCACTTTTGTAGAAGTTGCTGAATCGGTTGATGTGAGTGACAATGTGGAAATATCTTTGGCTATGAGTGTGATTGTAATATAGCTACCATTATTCAAATATACAATTTCAGTTTTATTTTTGTGAACGAATTCAATATCACGGGCTGCGAAAGCCGATGGTGTTAATGTAAACATAAGAAGGAATGTTAATAATATCGAAAAGATGCGTTTTTTCATAATGATTCTCCTTGAAAATATTTGATTTTAGAAATTGTTTGTGATGTTAATTGTGTGTTCATTGATGATGGAATCTGCCAATATATACACAGTAAGAATAAGCGCCAGCAAAAGAACTGCCGATAATATCTTATAAAATATGAACTTCTTTGCTTTTTTATTCAAACGCTGCATATCTTCTGTTGATGCGAACGATTCTGCAATATCCTTGGGCGTGCCAAATCTGTTTTCGACGTCGTTGATTGTTATTTCATCATCAGGGTGTTCTTCGATATATTCATAAATTCTGTTTTTAAGCTCCGATATGAATGCAAATTTTATACCACCCGGACAAGCGAGCAGCTTTTTCACTTCGGAGCAATATTTTTTGATATCTTTATTGATTGTTTTCTTCATTTTGTTTTCCCTCGACAGAATAATTCATAATCAGATTTACACCCTCGATGACTTTTGAGTATACATCGATTATCGTGTTTAAATATTCGGCTCCAAGTGGTTCAAGGTGGTAATAAACGCGCGTTCTGCGCTTTCCTACAAGGATTTTGTTTTCGGAAATATAGTTTTTGCCGATGAGTCGATATAGGGGACCGTACAAAGACCCCTCTTTGATGTCTATCAGCCCCTTTCCTCTTATATTCATTTCATTGATCATCTGATAGCCGTACATATCCTCTTGCGACAGCATTTTCAGAATGAGCATTTCGAGAATTCCCCGTTTGAGGTTTTCTTCAATGTCGTTTCTTTGTATCATTTTTCTTTCACCTATTTAAGCGCTTAATAGTGTAAATCTACTATATCATACAAATTTAGCGTTGTCAATATTATTTGTGACAAAATATACTTGACAGAATCTATTTTGCGTGGTAATATATAAGCGGAGATTCTCATGGCAAGGCATGCCACAAACTTCAAATGCTGGGGCTTTTGCAATTTGCCGATGGGCTTTGCTTCAAAAAATATTGCACTTTATTAAGAGAAAAATCTTCCGATTTTTGAGCGGATTATGTTGAAAAATTGTGAAGTTAAAGGCTTAAAATGAAAACTATCCTTGTAATCATTGAAAAGTTCGGAAAATACTAAACTTTATAAGCTGTACTTTGTCTTTTATTGAAGTTTTGTGATGCAATTTTAAAAAACTTGTCAGCATAGCTGCAAATTCCATACTGTATATTTGAACGCCGGGAAAGCCGTGTATGCGTGATGATATAAAAGAAATATGCAATTGGTTGATAAATTAGCTTGACGAAAAGCATATTTTTGACTGTGTTTCAGACCCTAATGCTCGAATTTTCCATATTTGTGTAGCGTTTTCTTAGAGCAAACCGTGTGGACTGTATAGCTTTAATCGGTTATGACATAGAGAAAAATTTTCTAATTGCCGATTGCCTTTTGATTAATTATGTATGCTCAATGAATCTGTCTTTTACACCACGCGGCATAATTTGACTTGATGTATTTTAATAACTTATTATTTTTGAAAATGAAGGAGAAAATAATATGGAACAATGTGTTTTGGCGGTAGCAAATCCTTATATTACCCATACACCTATTATTGCTAATATGCTCTCTATTTTACAAACCAATCCAAATACAGAGTCGTGGATAGCAAACCACTTTGTAAATATATTCATAAACAGAGATGGAATTTTTGACAATTTTTATGATCGGAATATGTTCTTTTACGGATGCCCGTGGCTACAAGTGAATCAAATACGTAGGGAAGTGGTTCTTAGAATATGTCATAGAATTACTGATTATGTAAAGGCACTGTTGGCAGAGGGTTTTTATGTATATGCGGTTGGTAACACGGAATATATTCCGGCATACCATAACAAACGGTATTGGGCACATAATCTCCTTATATATGGATATGACGACGAGTTGCAATTGTTTTATATTTCGGATTTTTTTGTTAACGGAAGGTATGAGAGAGCAACTTGTAGTTATGACGAATTGGAGATGGCACTACAAACGTCCAATATGAATCGTCATTTCGTAAACCTTATCTATGGAATAAAGCTCAAAGAAATTGAATATGTATTTGAACTTGATTGGCTCAATGAAATGCTGAAGGAACATTTAAACTCCGAAAACTTATTCTGCAAATATCGAACAAGGCAGGATGAGGAATATTACAGCAACAAAGAAGGAAATAAATATTACCATTTTGCATTTTCGGAAATGAAAACCAAGTATTATTTTGGTATTTCGTATTACGATAAAATATCTGAGATGATTCTTGATAATTCTCCAAAATTGATGCGCCCATTAGACCTTATTTATGAACACAAATTAATGATGAGTAACAGAGTTGAATTTTTGCATCAAAACGGATATTTGGCTGGTGAAGACTACATTTTGCTGTCCAAAGAGTGTAAAAGGTTGATAGATAAAACGCTTGTTTTAAGAAATTTATGGATCAAGTACCGTATGACTATGGGGAGTTTGAATTCTACTAAATCGCTGAAAAGAGTTTATGATTATGCTTTAGAATCCAAGAATCTAGATATTGAATTTACAAAGCACCTGATATCATGTACGAATTAGTTAGAATCGGGTAGTTGATAGCTGCAACAGAAATGGAAGAGAGTCTTTGGACACAAGGCGGTAAAACTTGGCTTTTGAAAACATCAAAAATCTTGGACATATCAACCAATAAAAAATGTCGCCAATATGGTTGTATGTCGTTAAGATAACGAGGAGAAATATATGTCTGCTACTGAAAACGACAAAAAAACAAAAAGTAAAAAACGCAAGCCGAAGTACGGAATCGTTGCCTACCACTTGAGGGGACAAATAAACCTCTTGCGGATCTTTGACAATTGAATA
>ERZ507033.208-NODE-208-length-25910-cov-6.009824_pt1 | contig 25910 bp, 20 predicted proteins | sample MGYA00512874_ERZ507033 | MGnify/ENA metagenome assembly ERZ507033
GTTTTGTAAATGAATATGCTGAACGTGATGTACTTGCTAAGGCTTCTTTAGCATTAGACAATGGAATCTTCTATATTATTTACGCTGGTAAGGATGTAAATGAAAATGGTGAATTACAGGGTGCAACTTTAGAAGACGGTTTATTTGGAACAACAGTACAGTCTATGGTTGATAATGGACATGTATGGTATGGTTCAACATTAAAAGAATTAGCTGAAAATTCTAAGACAAGTGCTGGTGGAGCTGCTCCAGCTTTCTCTGAAGAAGCATTACGTGCAACAATTGAAAAGTACAACACATATGTAGCGAATCAGAAGGATGATGATTTTGGCAAGGAAGTTCTTGCAGGAGCAATTGATATTGATGCAATTGAAAACAATCCGGATGCAGGCTTTGTAATCTCTCCAAGAAAAGCATCTATCCATCATACAATGGGTGGTGTTCAGATTAATACAAATGCTGAAGTATTAGATGAAAGTGGCAATGCAATTGATGGCTTGTGGGCTGCAGGTGAAGTTACAGGTGGTATCCATGCTGGTAATAGACTAGGTGGTAATGCTGTTGCTGATATCTTCACATTTGGTCACATTGCTGGTGCATCTGCTGCACAATAATAGAAAAGAAAGTGGTTTTACTCATTTGAGTAAACTGCTTTTTTTATATTTCAGGATTTGATAAAATAAATGCATGTCAGATCTATTTGAAGTTTCAAGTGAACAAGAAAGAAAAAAAGATGAACCACTCGCTGCACGTATGCGTCCAGCAACACTGGATGAAGTAATTGGTCAAAAACATATCATTGGAAAAGATAAACTGCTGTATCGTGCAATCAAAGCAGATCAGATCAGCTCTATCATTTTTTATGGTCCTCCAGGAACAGGAAAGACAACAACACTGGTGGAAGCCATCAACGAGACGCTGATGCGGGAGAGCCAGGTGCTGGTGTGCGCCCAGAGCAACATGGCGGTGGACTGGATTTCTGAAAAACTGGTGGATAGAGGCATAAATGTGCTCCGTATCGGAAACCCTACCCGTGTGAACGACAAGATGCTGGGCTTCACCTACGAGCGCCGTTTCGAGAGTCATCCCGACTATCCGCAGCTCTGGGCTATCCGCAAGGCAATCAGAGAATTAAGAAAAAACAGGAAGAAAGGCAGCGAAAACTATCATCAGAAGATGGAGAGGCTGAAGAGTCGTGCCGCCGAAATAGAAATCCGTATCAACAGCGAACTCTTTGGCGAGGCGCGTGTCATCGCCTGCACCCTGGTGGGTTCTGCCCACCGGTTGCTGGAAGGCATGAAATTCGGCACCCTGTTTATCGACGAGGCAGCCCAGGCTTTGGAAGCCGCCTGCTGGATTCCGATGAGAAGAGCCAGCCGGGTGATTCTGGCAGGCGACCATTGCCAGTTGCCGCCTACCGTAAAGAGTATTGCGGCATTAAGAGCCGGACTGGGCAAGACCCTGATGGAGCGCATCGCCGAAAACAAGCCGGAGGTAGTAACCCTGCTGAAAATCCAATACCGCATGAACGACGAAATCATGCGATTCTCCAGCGACTGGTTCTACGGGGGCAAGGTGGAGAGTGCGCCTCAGATCAAATACCGAAGCGTATTGGATTACGACCATCCGATAACGTGGATTGATACTTCAAACGAGGAGAATCAGATAACGATAGAAGGAGAAGATGCTCCCGAGGATTCTGCATCCACATCATCTTCTGAATCCGCATCATCTTCTGCATCTGCAACCAATCAGAATTCTGATTTGAACTTCAAGGAGCAGTTTGTGGGCGAGAGTTTCGGGCGTATCAACAAGGCGGAAGCCGAGCTTACCCTGCTTACCCTGGCGGAATACTTCACCAAGATAGGCAAGCAGCGGGTATTGAGTGAGAGCATCGACGTAGGCATCATTTCGCCTTATCGTGCCCAGGTGCAGTATCTGAAGAAGCTCATCAAGAAGTATGAGTTCTTCAAGCCATACCGCCGTCTGATCAGCGTAAACACGGTGGATGGTTTCCAGGGTCAGGAAAGAGACGTGATACTCATCTCGCTGGTGCGTTCCAACGACGAGGGACAGATTGGATTCCTGAAAGACCTCCGCCGCATGAACGTGGCGATGACGAGAGCCCGAATGAAGCTCATCATCCTGGGCAACAAGGACACGATGACGAAGCATCCTTTCTACAAGAAACTGTGGGAGTATGTGGAGGCTATCAACAACAACGAATAAGATGGGAAAGCGGTTGTCATGAACGTAATACGAGGAAGGTTCGTGTAAAAAAGTGTATGCATACGAGTAAAGTTCGTGTAAAAAAGTGTTGTAAACATTTGGAAGATCGTGTAAAAAAGTGTATCTTTGCAACCGACAGAGCTGTTTAAACATCATAACAGCAAATCATTAACATCATTAACAACTTCAAAATGTATGTAAGGATGAAAAGAACGATCATAGAACAATTAAAAGCATGGAAAGAGAGCCTTTACAGAAAGCCCTTAATCTTATCAGGAGCAAGACAAGTAGGCAAGACTTATATCCTCCAGGAGTTTGGGAAACAGGAATATGACCACGTTGCCTACATCAACTGTGATGGAAACTCTGAGATTGCCAACATATTTGCAGAAGATTATGATATGAAGCGAGTCCTAATGGTTATCGGAGCCATTAGCAAACAGCCTATAATCCCTGGCAAAACGCTTATTATTCTGGATGAAATACAAGAACTTCACAAGGGACTTTCCTCGCTGAAGTATTTCTGTGAAAACGCACCAGAATACCATGTGGCTGTAGCAGGTTCACTTTTAGGCGTTGCCATGCACCAAGGAGAATCCACCCCAGTGGGAAAGGTTGATATCATTCGACTCTACCCTATGTCTTTCGAAGAGTTTCTTATGGCAAAAGACGAAGAACAGTTGCTGAACATATTGAAAAGTAAAGACTGGAAGACCATCACATTACTTCATGATAAACTCATCAAGATATTAAGAGAATATTATTTTGTAGGGGGAATGCCTGAGGCTGTGAAAACTTATCTTGCAACTAACGATGCAAATCTCGTCAGACAGGTTCAGAACAACATTCTCACCATTTATCGTAGTGACATGTCGAAGCATGTCAGCCCAAATGAAGCCACTCGCATCAGCATGGTTTGGCAATCCATCCCTTCCCAGCTTGCTAAGGAAAACAAGAAGTTCATCTATGGAGCGGTGAGAAGCGGAGCACGAGCCAAGGATTTTGAGATGGCAATACAATGGCTGGTGGATGCAGGTCTCACCTATCGCATTTCCCGAGTAAGAGAAGTTGGAATGCCTTTGAAGTTTTACGAAGACCTCAATGCCTTCAAGCTGTTTCTCCTGGATGTCGGCCTCCTGGGTGCGCTGAGCGAGATGGAACCTGCCCAAATGCTCATCTCCAACAAAGCCATGACGGAGAGCAAGGGGGCGTTCACGGAAAACTACGTCCTTACCCAGCTATTATGTCAACAGGACATTTACACCTATTATTATAGTAGGGGAGACGCTCGCTTGGAGATAGACTTCCTTGCCCAGCACCAAGGGGTGATAACTCCGATAGAGGTAAAAGCGGAAGAGAACCTGCGTTCCAAGTCACTTCGCGCCTTCTTTGACGCCCATCCCGACTTGCGAGCCATCCGCTTCTCCATGTCGCCATACAAGGAGCAAGAGTGGATGAAGAATGTCCCATTGTACGGGGTAGAGGAGAGTTTCTAGGAACTCTTCTCACAATACTCCCTGAACTTTACCTTAGTCATGGCAATACCAATGAGTCTATTAGATAACGCAACAATAACAACAAAATAAAAAAATATGCTACAACGAGACTATATACAGCGGTTGATTCGCGAGTTTATGGCGGCACTCGAAAGAATGCTCGAAAAGAAAGAGGTGGAGGTGAGACGTGAGAAGATTAAGGAGCTCTACAATCAATACGTAGGTCCTTATGCCTTCTACAGCATCGCCACCATCGAGGATGTGATGAAGGCTATGGCAGGAATCGACGACGAGGAGAAGCGACTCTCCAAGATGGACATGCTTGCCGAACTCTACTATCACGAGGCAGATACCGTGGGACAGCCCGCAAGAGATGAACTGCTGAACAAGGCTTTCATGCTCTTCGATTATGTGGAAACCCACGGAGATACGTTTTCCATTGAGCGCCGCAACAAAATGACACAAATCAGACAGAAGATTGGAGATGCACTCAAATAAAGAGTGCATCCTCCTTATATTTTTAGGATAACAAAAACTAATCATAAAGTTCAATGGTCAAAACTCAAAGTTCAAAGTCTACTAATGACATGACAGTAGGTTCGCCCTTGCGAGCCATCATCAAATTTGCGATTCCACTCATCCTGGGTTACATCCTTCAGCAGATGTATCTCATCATCGATGCCGCCATCGTGGGAAGATGGATTGGCGTGGGAGCTCTTGCGGCAGTTGGCGCATCCAGCTCCATCATGTTTCTCATCATGGGCTTCTGCAACGGCTCCTGTGCCGGTTTTGCCATTCCTATCGCCCAGGCTTTCGGCGCCAGGGATTACGCCAAGATGCGGGCTTACGTGAGCAACAGCATACGCATCGCCGTGGTGTTTGCCGTGGTCATCACCTTTCTTTCCTGCATCTTCTGCGGAAAGATTCTGCATCTGGTAAATACGCCGAAGGAGGTGTTCGATGATGCCTACATCTTCCTGATGCTGCAGTTTGCGGCGATTCCTTTCACTATAGCCTACAATCTGCTCTCCGGTCAGATTCGTGCCCTGGGCAACTCGAAGCAGCCTTTCTATTTTCTCATTACCGCCTCGGTCATCAACATCATTCTCGATGGCATTCTGATTCTCGGCATGGGACTGGGCGTAGAGGGTGCAGGCATTGCCACCTGGCTCTCGCAGGGCATTTCCGTACTGCTCTGTATCTGGTTTATCAAGAAGAAGATGCAGATTCTGATTCCGAAGGGTGAGGAAAGGAAATTTGATAATAAAAAGGTAAGCATTCTGCTGAACAACGGCGTTCCGATGGGTCTGCAGTTCTCCATTACTGCCATCGGCCTCATCATGCTGCAGAGTGCCAACAACGCTCTGGGAACGGTTTATGTGGCTGCATTTACTGCCTCTATGCGCATCAAATATCTCTTTACCTGCGTATTCGAGAACATCGGCGTGGCGATGGCCACCTATTGCGGTCAGAACTTAGGCGCCCAGAAATTGGAGCGAATCGGACAGGGCGTAAGGGCTTCCATCAGGATGATGCTGGTTTATTTCGTCTTCACCTTCCTGCTCATCTATCCGTTTGCCGACGAGATGATGATGCTCTTCGTGGATAAGGGCGAGGCGGAGGTGGTGACTTATGCTGCCCAGTTTATGCGCATAGCCAACTATTTCTATCCTTGTCTGGGCTTGCTCACCATCCTGCGCTACAGCATCCAGGGCTTGGGTTACAGCAATCTCTCGATGCTGAGTGGCGTAATGGAAATGATAGCGAGATGCGGTGTGAGTCTCTGGCTGGTACCAGCCCTGGCGTGGACGGGAGTCTGCTTCGGCGACCCTGTGGCGTGGGTCATGGCTGATCTCTTCCTCATTCCCGCCTTCCTGTGGCTTTATAAGCATCTGAAGAAGGAGCAAGTCCGATAGGGTAATTTTGACGTTTTAAAAATTTGCATTAAAAAATATTCTGCTAAGGGTTAGGAAAATGAAAATTCGATTGTAATATAGGCAAAAGAAAAGAAATAAAGTAATGCAAATAAACAAAGAAACGATAGAACAGCTCTTCCGGCAGCATTATCTGAGGATGTACCAATTGGCCAGGGTACTTCTGAAGGATGATGCAGCCAGCAAGGATGTGGTGGGCGAAGTCTTTGCCGATGTGCTCGACGGAAAGACTCAACTGGGTCTTGATAACGAGACTATAACCAGCAATTCGCCCCTGCCTTCCACTAACGCCGGGAGCTATCTTCTGGTGTGTGTGCGCCATAAATGCCTCAACCTGTTGAGCCGACAGAAGATGAAAGACCGGGTTCATCATCTTCTGAAAGCCGATACTTCGCCTTCGATAGTTCCCCTGGAAGCGACGATTACCGAAATAGACAGGGAGACCGAAAAGTACGAGGCAATTCAGGCTTATATGGATGCTGAACTCACGCCACAAACCCGCAAGGTACTCGATCTCCGTTTTCGGCAGAAACTGAAATATCGGGAGATTGCTACGGAATTGGGCATCAGCGAAGTGGCAGTTTATAAGCATCTGGCGCAAGGCATCAGAAAATTAAAGCAAAAGTTTAACCCTTAGCAGATTTATTATGGACAAGTTTGAAAAAATACTGGATATCATCGACCATCAGGAGAAGTATTCTGATGAGGAGATTCGTGAAATATTGCAGGATGAGGAATGCCGAAAACTCTATCAGACGATGATGGAAGTGGATTCTGCACTTGAAAGCCCCTCTCCTATTATTAATGTAGATGAGGAATGGGAGAAATTCAGCCAGGAGCATCAACTTCAGGAAAAAGCAACTCATCCTATAACTTCCTGGCGTAAACTGGCAGCATCCATCGCCGGCTTTGTCTTGATTTCGGGTATTGCCTTTGCCGCAATCCATACTTACATCAAGCGCAGCCAGGAACCAACCCAGGTAACCGCAGACACTCATCCGGAAGTCATAAAATCAGATTCCGCAAAGCAGGTAGCAGCAAAGGATTCCCTGACTCATCCGAAACCAGAAAAGCCAGCCATTCACAAGACTTTCGAGAATGTGGCTTTCGAGCAGATGATTTCAGAGATTGCTTCTTATTATGATTTACAAGTGAAGTTTGAGAATAACGAGGACAAGACCCTCCGCCTCTATTATGAATGGAACAGTCATTCGAGCATCGAGAACATCGTAAAAGAACTGAACCAATTCGAGAATGTAAACATCGAATTGCAACAAAACGAGCTGATTGTAAAATAACAAATAAAAAGCAACATCATTATGAGAAGATTTTCAGCCATCATATTCCTGCTGTGCACGTTCGCCCTGGCGATGAGCGCACAGCACATCCAGCGCAACTATCACGACCGCAGCATGTCGGACGTACTCATCGACCTCGACAAGGCTTCCAAGCGCTACAAAATCAGTTTCATCTACAACGAACTGGAGGATTTCACAGTTACCCAGAACGTGAAGACAGCCAATATTCCCGATGCTATCCGCAAGGTAATCGGTTTCTATCCGATGCAGATGACCGTAGGTGACAGCCTCATCACGGTAGAATGCATACGCAAGAGCGAGCGCAAGCTGATAGGCAGACTGATAGACAATCACAATCTTCCTGTAGAATTCGCCAATATCCAGCTGCTCAACCCGAAGGATTCCTCCTTTCTCTGTGGAGGCGTGAGCAACGCCAATGGCGATTTCGTCATCCCCTGCCAGCAGAAACAGGCCCTCATGAAGGTTTCGTTCGTGGGCTACAAGACGATTTGCAAGCTGGTACCTATTGCCCGTATCGGAAATGTGAGGATGCAGGCGAATGCCTATCAACTGGGCAAGGTGGAAGTAAAGGGCAAGCTGCGTATCGACCACGGCGACCATGCCTCTTATACATTCTCTGACGAACAGATCAGGAACTCACGCCATTCACAGGATCTCCTGGGAACACTCCCGGGAATCTATACCGATCCGATGACCGGCAAGACATCCAGTATGACAGGCAAATCCATCAAGATTCTCATCAACAACGTGCCGATGACGAGCGAGAACGACTTGAAGGCTATTGCCGCCAACAAAATAAAAAAGGTGGAATACTACGAAGATCCTCCTATCAGATACGGCGATGTGGGCATCTTGATGAACATCATTACCAAGCCGCTTGATACGGGTTATACTACCGGTTTTGACGTGTCCAGTGCCTTGACCACAGGGTTTAGCAATGACAATGTGTATTTCAAGTACAACAAGGGCAATCATCAGTTTTCCTTCGATTACAGCATCAACGTGAGAAACTATCGTGACTGGATAGAAGACAACCAGTATTCCTTTACGCTTGACAACCAACAGGCTGTCTATGATTACCATCTGCACAAGCGTTTTGGCTATACCGACAACAAGTTCAACCTGAAGTATGCTTACAGCAAGCCAGATGACGTAACTTTCCAGGTCACCTTTTCACCAGAATTGTCACATAAGTTCAACCGGGGAAATAGCGAGGTTGCAACGCAAGGAAACGAGGCTTGGAAGGATGGTTTCGGAAACACGAAGGATATTGTAGATTACGTGAAACCAGCAGTAGATCTCTATCTCAGCAAGCAGTTTGCCCATAAGCAGACACTCGATGTGGACGTGCTCGGCTCTTACTTCAACACCAGGCAGCAAATGCTCAACCGGCAATGGACTTCCGACAAGGATAGCATCTTGACCGATGACGACATGCACTCCAGGAGCCACATTTATTCTCTGATAGGAGAAGCTGATTATACCAAAGAATGGGAGCAGGGAGAGCTGTCGGCAGGAGTTTATACCTGGAATAAGTGGAGCGACTATAATGTGCGCAATATCCTTTCCGGCTATGAGCCATCAAAGTATTCTTCATACATCAAAATCAATACGGTTTATGCCCAATATCAGAACCATATCGGCAAGCTTACCTATCGTATAGGCGTAAAGAGCACGTGGAGAACCCAGAGCTATCAGGATCTCACCTATAACAACAACTATATTCATCCGTTGCTGTATTTATCTTATAAGCTGAAGAACGGTTCGTTGCAGCTGCTATCATCCAGCGGCACCAATTACCCCGCCATTTCAACATTGAGCGAGAACATGACGATTGTCATCCCCGGACTGATGAAGCAGGGCAACCCGAATGTAAAGGCTACGATGGAATGGGGACCGATATTCAGATACACCTATAATGATGCGATGCTCTACCTGCAAGTAGCACTTTATGGAATCTATAATGACAAGGTAATTACACCTTATTATTATTGGACCACGGTGAATGACAAGCGCAGCATAGTTTCTACCTATGAAAACGGCAGTTTCTATTGGCGTTATGGCACAGGCTATTATCTTCAGTTCAAGCCGTTCAAGAACGAGGTATTGAAACTGATGGTGGGTGGAGGTTTTGAGCGAGAGGTAATCAGCAATTCCTATGGTCGCCATTGCTACTGGTGGAGTCCTTTCAAATATGGCATCTATTTCCGGAAGGGAAACTGGGGAGCATCTTACCAGGGAAATATTCCTTCAAAGATGGCAGTCTTGGACTATCGCAAGGCAGATGAGTCCAAGAGTGAATTCTCTGCTTTTTACCAGAAGGGAGCCTGGCGTTTCTCGTTCTATGGCTTGTGGATGTTTGCACCAGCCAAGTATGAGAGCAAGACGTTCGACAATCCGATTATGAACCAGACGGAGCAGCACATCATCAAGGATAATCGCCGCATGCTGATGCTGGGTGTCAGCTACAACTTCTTCTCCGGAAAGAAGAAGAACATCCGGAAGAACATTAACAACTACGATTCAGATGCTGGCGCATTCAAGTAATTCCTGTATTACATTTTATCGTCTATAGACGATGAAAACGACGACTTGTAGTTATAAAAAATAATCTTTCTAACTGGGAAAATATTTTTTTCCAGTTAGAAAGATGAAATTCTATTATTCAGTATTCGTTATGGAAAACCTTATAGGGGTCCATCTGCTGCATTTTCTCCTTGATTTTCTGCTCTATTCCCTCTGATGGTTCCGGAATTTCGGCACCCATTTCCTTGGCTGCAGCCTCATCCTCGGCAGCACCGACACTATCACCCAGACTTCTGCGAACCTCGCTGCGCTCACGATACGCATCAATAGAGAAAGGATTTACATCCATCACCTTACCGTAGGTCTGTTCAGCCTCCTCCATCTTTCCCTGCGCCTTCTCTACACGAGCCTTCAACAACAGCACATCCTCGTTGCCCGGAATATGCTCATAGAGGAAAGTTGCATCGAGTTCTGCCTCGGAAAGCTGAGCCTGATCCAACAGGATGCTGCCACGAAGCAATCGGGCGGCATAGAAATCCTCACGCTTGCCTATCGCCTCTGTCAGCATCGACACGGCACGGGGTGCATCGCCCAGTCCTTTGCAGGCTCTAGCATAGAAGAAATACGTCTCTACATTCTCAGCATCCAGCTGCAGAGCCTTGTCGCACACATCCGTCATGGCGATATAATCCTCCATCATATACGCCACATCCGCCATACGCAGCAATACAGCCATGTTATCAGTCTGTGCCTCTGAGATTTTCTGCAACTGGGCGTAAGCCTGCTGCAGGTTGCCCATCGAAATGTAGGCACGAGAAAGATAGTCGCGGCATTCCAGATCTTCAGCATTCAGCTGCAGAGCTTGTTCCAGAAACTTGGCTGCAAGGTCAAATTGATGCATGCGGAGAGCACGAACACCATCATATTTCACCATGTCGAAGTCTTTTTCCTTCTCCTGTTTCACTTCCTCAGTAGTCTTTTGGCCACCAAATAGCTTTTTAAATATGTTCATAATCCAACTATTTTTTTAGGTTTTGAATTGTTTGTTGTTGAAATCGTATCAAACGACAGGGCAAAAATACGAATAAAATCCCGAAAAACGCCCCTTTTTTGGAAGAAATATTTTCTTTTTTCTGATTACGAGAAGATGGTGACAAACTTAGACGCACGAATACCATCCACATAAACATCTGCTTGATAGGGAGTTAGAATTGTTTTTGATTTCAGCTAAAGGCATCAAAAATCTCAGTCTCAGTTGTCTCAGTTATTTTTCAAGCACCCCCTCTTTTTCTTTTATTCTTATATATCTATTATATATTTATATATAATTAATTAATAATCAATAAGTTACAAAAACAGCAAAAAGGAAAGAAAGAGAAAAATGGGAAAATGATACCCCCTTATTTTTTAACTGAGAGACTGAGACTGAGATTCTTTCCAATTAACTGGAACGCCACTTTTTGCATTAACTATCTGATAATAAGCCTTTTAGAAGAAAGTAAATTAGAAAATCTTCCAGATTCCAAATCTTCCAATTAATTTTTCAGCATATCCCTCCTACCCTCATTTTTATATATATTTATATATATTATATATATAATTAATTAATAATCAATATGTTACACAATATAAAAAAGTAAAGCAGACGGACAAGCGAAAGATGCATACCCTCTTAAAATTAATTGGAAGAACTGGAATCTGGAAGATTTAGCAGGGTAACTGGAACGCAGCCCCGAGAAAATTCCCTTTTCTCTAGAAGGCATTTCTCACTCCACGACCCAATCCGTGATGTTATGCGTAGCACTATCAAAATTAACCCCGACCTTGGTTATAGGAAGACCCGACAAGGCAAAACGCTGGCGATAGTTCTTGAGATTGATCTGCTGCATCGCCACCTGGGCATTCTGGTTAAGTTTCAACTCTATCAAGTAAAGACGAGATTTCGTCATAACCACGATATCAACCCTGCCATTCGGAGTATGTACTTCTACATCTACCATCCAAGCCGTAAGAAGCGAGAAGATGACATAGAACATCTGCTGATAATGCCCCTCATAGTCCGTATTGGCACAATATGGAACCGTGCCCAGGAAAGTCTGCAAATACTGCAGGGCCAGTCCCAGGTCTTCCTTATCGAAGGCACGAGCCATATTGCGGGTCGTATTATTGGCATTCTGCGTGTTAGGCGTTACATAGTAAGGAATCAGCGCCTTGGTCAGCCCCAGCCGCACTTCTCTGTTCGGAATACCCAAAGTATAGGAATCGTAAGCCTCTTCATAATCCTTGATTGTAATATAGCCACTCTGATAGAGCAGAGGCGTAAGAGTTGTCATCGTTTCTGTAGGCGCATCAAAGTCTGAAACGCCCGCTTCCATGGATTCGGCGAAATCGCTGAAGTTGACACCAAACTTCTTCATCATATTGATGAGATAGGTAGGAGTTCCCGTAGAAAACCAGAATGGCTCTACCCGCTTTAGCGAAAGACTGCTGAGCAAACTGAACGGATTGAAAATATCAGGCGATTCTGATGCAAAATGATAGCCGTCATAATAATCTTTGAGTCGGCTCAGCGTCTCATCCATCGTCCAGTTCTTTGCCTCGGCCAATTCCTGTATCCCCTCTTTTAACCGGGTAAGCATCTCCTCCTTGGTAATACCACAAATGCCCGCATACTCGGGGAGCATGCTGATATTGGTGATGTTGTTCAATTCGCTGAAGATGCTGAGCTGCGAAAACTTGGTAATGCCTGTGAGGAATACAAAATGCAGCATGGAGTCAGAATCTTTCAAGGGACTGAAAAAATTGCGAAGAATCTGCCGGAGAGCCACCAGCTGGTTTTCCTCGTGCACCACATCCAGGAGGGGCGCATCGTATTCGTCGATGAGAATGACCACCTGCTTGCCGGTTTGCCTATAAACTTGGCTGATGAGATTGAGCAATCTTACATTTGGGTCGGGCGCATCCGTCATGATTCCCCATTTCTCTTCATGCTGTTTCAGAATAAAGAGAAGATAGCGTACCAGCGCATCCTCCTGCATGTGCTTGCCACCCGACAGATCAAAATGCAAGACAGGGTATTCCACCCAATCCTGTTCCAGCCTTTCCATCTCCAATCCCTTGAAAAGTTCCTTTTTTCCTTCGAAGTAGCTTTGCAAGGTAGAGACAAGAAGCGACTTTCCGAATCGACGAGGGCGACTCAGAAAAAGATATTTCTTGCCGGAATGGGTCATCTGATGGATGTAACCGGTCTTGTCAACATAGAGATAATTCTTGGTGATAATCTCCGAGAATGTCTGGATGCCTACAGGATAGAATTTTGCTGCCATAATCTGCACCGTTTTGATTTTGGCACAAAGTTAAGCAAAAATTCTGAGAACAACAAGCAAATCGGAGTAAAAAATACAAGATTGGGATAAAGAAAGAATAAACTTTCCTTTTGAAAAGGAAATAATTACCGATTTCTTTCCTTTTTAGAAGGAAAGTTTGTATCTTTGCAACCGAGTGTAGGTATCTACATATTAACAATAAAATAATCAGTAATAAAGAAGGTACACAAATGGAACTACGCAGCACATTTCAGTCAATCATTTCCTTGCACCAAGAGGAATTACCTTTTGCCTTGCAAGAGAGAAGCACCCAACTTCCGTTGGATGGAAACCGCATCGTGACTGTTACTGGCATTCGCCGTTGCGGAAAGTCATCATTATTGGGACTTACGATTAATCGCCTGCTACAACAAGGAACTCCAAAAGAGCACATCCTCTATGTAGGCTTCGACGATGAACGTTTTCTCTCCATGTCGCCCGAAAACTTCGATGAATTGCTGCAAGCTTATCGTGAAATGTATCCTGATACATCACTTAAGGATGTTTATATGTTTTTTGATGAGATACAACTCATAGAGGGATGGGAACTCTTTGTTCTCCGGGTGTATAAGAATTATTGCAAGCATATCTATGTAACAGGTAGCACAGCCAAGATGCTTTCAGAAGAAATGGCTTCCGCTTTGCGAGGATGGCCTGACGAATATCGTGAGTATCCTTTGAGTTTCAAGGAATATTTGGCGTTCAAGAGCATCAAGGCAAATCCATTTAGCGAAGCTGGCAAGGCAAAGATGGCGGTCTCCTTCCGCGGATATTGCGAGGAGGGCGGTTTTCCAGAGGTTGTTCTCGAAAAAAGCAAGATGGAAAAAGTCAAAATACTGCAGTCTTACTTCAACACCATGCTCTTCAGGGATATGGTGGAGCATTATCATATCGGAGCTTCTCCTTCGGTGGTGCGTTATTTCTTAAAGCGTGTGATGAACAATCTCACGAAGCCGACCAGCGTGAACAATATTTATAACGACTTGAAATCGCAAGGCTTAAAGGTCTCCAAGGATTCCCTCTATCTGTGGCTCGACTATGCTTGCAACATTTTCATGTTTCGCAAAGTGGAAAAATACGATAAGTCGATGGTAAAACAGCGTTCTGCTCCTGCCAAGTATTATGTGGCTGACATTGCCCTGCGCAATGCCGTATTATTGCCAGAGAGCGAAGATGCAGGCAAGGCTTTGGAGAATATCGTTTATCTCAACTTGGAGAGAACACTTGGAGAAGAGGACGGGATATTCTACTTCTATGAATCGAAGGAATGCGACTTCGTTGTGAAAAAGGGCGAGCGTGTAGCTGAGCTGATACAAGTCTGCTGGACATTGAATGATGATAACGTAGAACGAGAGATAGGAGGCTTGATAGCTGCCTCCTCCGTTACAGGCTGCAAACAGGGAAAAATCATCACTTTCTCCCAACGGGAGACCTTCGAACGAGACGGAATAAGGATTGATGTTATGCCAATATGGGAGATGGAATAGGAAAAGGAATAGGGGCAAGACCATGGCTCAAAGCACCATGATCTTGCCCTTTTCTATTCTGACTTTTGCCACACCCATCTCGTTCAGCGCCGTGATGATTTCCTGCAAGCTTGCCCTGCGGGAGAAGCGGAAGTGGATGAGCTTATCCATATTCGCCTGGGACTGGAAGACCACGGTCTTGTTGTACCAGGCTCCGATGTCGCTCATCGCCTCAGCCAGCGTAACCTGATCCATATCGAAATCGCCTTCCAGCCAGTCGGAGACTGAAGAGGAAGCCTTAGACACTACAATCTTATCCGCCTGGAGCGTGGCGGTCTGACCTGGGTGCATTTCCACCTCTGTATCGGCATTGCTCACCTTCACCTTGCCCTGCATCAGGGTTACCTTTGGGGCATCCTTGCGATAGGCTTTCACGTCGAATATGGTACCTAATACCTGCGTCTGCATCTCTCCTGCCTTTACCACGAAAGGACGATGAGGATTCTTGGTTACTTCGAAATGAGCCTCGCCCTTCAGACGGACTTCCCGGACTTCTGCATCATCGAAAGATGCAGGATATTCGAGCGTAGAATTGGCGTTGAGCATCACCCTGGTGCCATCGCTCAGCGTTACCAATGTGGTGGTTGCTGCCGGGGTAGAAACCACGCAATAGCCATCGCTCAGGGTCTGCTCCACCTGCTTGGGAGAAGTGACCTCTGAGAAAAGCTCCATGGAGAACTCCGTTGGCTGAGAAATCTCCTGGGATGAACGGAAAATAAAAAGGAAGAGGCTTGCCGCTACTGCAACAGATGCCGTAATCCAAGTCAGGATTCGGGCTTTAGAAACCTTTCTGGAAGAAGATTCACCTTCGATTTCATCCTCTATCTTTTTCTCAGACAATTCATTTTCTGCCTTCTGTAGTGGTTCCTCCTCTGAAGAAATATGCTTCTTCTCGAAAGCTTCCCAAGCCGCCAGCGTTTCTTCCATCGAAGGCTCATCGCCCAGGGCTTCCCCGAATATCTGGGAAAGCCGGGCATCAGAAACTTTTTCTGAAACTTTTTCTGAAACTTTCTCAGAAGCATTCTCAGAAACTTTTTCTGATACAGAATCCATTCTATAATCCAGTTCTTGATCTTGATTCTTATTCATGATTTTTCCTCCTAATTCTCTATGTTTGTATACTTCATTCGCTCGCGCAAGATGGCGAGTGCCTTGGAAATATGCTTCTTCACGGTGTTGGGACTGATGCCCAGCCTGTCGGCTGCCTGCTGATAGGTGAGATGCTCGAAATAGCAGAGGCGGAGAATCGTGCAGGTGGGTTCCTTCAGCTCCCTCGCTATCTGCTCCGCCTGTTGCAACAGGCGCTCGTGCTCCTCATACCGGGTACTCATATCATACCGGGTGGCCTCTATCAGCGCCTCCACATTGGTCTGTTCCACCTGCTGGTGCTTGAGCCAGTTGAGGCAGGCATTTCTCACGGATGCGTAGAGCCAGCTCCTCCTTGTTTCCATCTGCAAGGAGGAGTATTGGTTCCACGCCTTCTCGAAAACATCTCCCACAACGTCACGGGCCTCGTTGCCGTCTCCCAAAAGGGACACGGCATAACGCACCAATCGAGGATACATTTCCAGGAATAGCTGCTTAAAGTCGTTGTTTTTCGCTCTGTCCTGCGCCACTACCTTTATATTTATTTCTCGTTGCATTGAATGTGTATCTCACACTGATGCCAACTTTCTGATTATCTGCGTATCGGGTAAACGTGCGATGCGACTGCGTGCCGTTTGCCTCGAAATAATAATATCCTGTATGCAAGAGGTCTCGCAATACAAACATCACCTTGAGGGCATCATTCTTCATGAAATTCTTGGAAACCCGGAACTGCATGTTGCCCGTACATTTCCTCCTTCCGATTCCCATCTCCGCCCTCGTGCTGACATTGCCCGAAAGATTCATGAACCACCGGTGGGGAAGCCTCAGATTATTGTTCATGCTGAATGTAAACTGAGGCTGGTTTTTGCCAAACTCGGGAATATTGAGATGATCTACATTATCATGACTGTAGAAGACACTCGCCGTGAGGTTAGGATACCAGATTCCAAACGAAGGCGCCACACGGATATTGGCTCCACAATAGTAGGAATGAGGCACCGAAGCCATCGTCTGCAAAAGCACACTCGGATGGTTCACCTCGTCGTAAGGCTTGTACCAGGTCATGTACATGTCGAGTACATAATTGTAGTAGGCCATGAACGACAGCCACTTGTAATTGCCCGAGAGATTGAAGCTGTGCTGCTTCTGAGGTTTGAGATGAGGGTCGCCCGACTTGTACTCGTACTTACTTTCGTAGTCGATGCTGCTCTGAAGCATGACGTAGATAGGACTGTACTTGTTCAGACGATAGGAGAAGGCAAGATTCAGATTATCCTTGCTGTAGCCGATGGACAGGAAGGGAATCCAATCCCTATAGCTGGGACTCTGTTCTGCCTGCAGCACATCCTTCTCGTAATAATCGGTCTTCTGATATTCGTATCGCAAACCGGCTCCATAATTCATGCGCCCTATGTTCAGATAATACTCCAGGAATCCGGCATAGATAGACTGGCGGATGTGATTGAAGGCATCGGCAGAAAAGCCGCTCTGGGTGAAGTCGTTGCGACGGTTGGTAAACATCTCTTCCGTTCCGAAGGAAAGCCTACCCTTCCACAATGGTCCCGACACCACCAGCTTGGCAGCATAGAGATTACTCCTCACCTTGCTCTCTGATTCCGCATCCAGCTGTCCGTCGTTTATCGCCGTCTGGGACCTCTGGCTCACCTTATTATAGAAGTCGCCATTGAAGTTGATGTTCCATTTGCCGAAATCGCCATTATAATAGGCGTTCACGCTATGCGACCAATGGGGCTTGCTTTTCGAAAACAGATCTACGCCCATGCTTTCCGTCAGTTTGCCATCCTTCCACACATCGGTTGCTCCCCAGCTGTGGGTGTAGTTGTTGCCTATCATGTTGATTGTCTCATAGCGCATACCCAGCGATTGCTGCTCGGAAATCTCATAGTTGAATCCCGTGTTCAGGAGAATGTCTCCACTATTGGCATTCGTGGTTCTGCGGCTGTTGAATTCCCACTCGCTGGTAGTATGGAGCTGGGTTTCGGAATGGGCGGTGGTGTGCGAGCGATTCAATCCCACTCCCACTTCGCCGAAGATATCGAGTCCGCCTGTACGATAGTTCAACTGCACATCATCAAAAGTATGAGGCGAATAACGGCCCTGCATATATTCAGAATAAAGGCTTCCGCTCAAGCCCTGTCCGCGCTTGCGAACGGCACGCAGACGGATTACGGCATTGGTCTTGGAACCATACTGCGCTCCAGGAACGGTAACGATTTCTGCCTTCAGAATATCCTTGGCGCTCAATCGCTTGAGTTCGTTCAGATTCTCCAGTTTCCTGCCGTTGAGATAAATCTCGGGCGCTCCACGACCGATGATTTCCCAACTGCCTGCTTCACCCGAAACGAAGGGCAACTGGCTGATCATATCTTCGGCAGAGCCCAGTTCGCCCAGGATAGTACCGGATACCAGGGTAGAGAAGGCGCCGTCCTTATACACCACATTGGGGCGGGTACTCTTGATGGTTACCGCCTTCAGCTGCTGGGTGTCGGGATGCAGACCGATGTGCATGGTAGGCTTGCAGGCCAGAATCTGCGACTTATAGCCCACAAACGAAACCTTCAGCATCACATCCTTATCGGCATAAGGAAGCACGAAACTTCCATCCTCCGCCGTTACGCAACCGGCCACATAAGCCTTGCTGACGGAGGAAATCAACACCACGTTGGCGAAAGGCAGAGGCTGCTGGTGTTCATCCACCACCCTGCCCTTGATCTGTTCCACCCGGGTTGTCTTGCCCGTGTATTGAACGGCAAAATAGGTATTGTGCTCTACGAAGGAGAAAGGTTTCCCCTGCAGCACCATCTCCAGGGCTTCCTTCTGTCGCTTAGCCTGGATATTGGCGGTTACGTGATATTGGTCGGTAGCCTGATAGGCAAAGAGGATATTCTTCTCGCCCGCCTTTTCAATCTTCTTCAACACGGAAGTAAGCGTTTCGTTATGCACCTGAAAGGTCACACCTCTGCTTTGAGCAAATAGGGAAATGCTCAAGACAAGACACAGTATAAGGGAAGTCGTTCTTTTCATCATTTTTCTTGTTTTTATGATTCTACTTTGTTCATAATACAACATCCCCCTGGAATCGGGTACGCCTATTTTAAAAATTTTGTTGCAAAAGTACAAAAATAATTGGGAATTGCAGCATTTTAGGAAGAAATGATTAACTTTGCAAACGGAAAAATCAGAAGACTGTAGATAATTGCAGAAAATAAATATTGTTAAATGCAGCGGATAACGCATAAGAGAATCAGAATTTCCTGGCTGCTGCTATTGGTTTACCTGCCGATGTTGCTGGTCGTTACGTTTCACCATCATGGTGAAGCGCAGGGAACTCATGCTGATTTCTATTGTGCAGATTGCGCCCATCATGTTCATCACGACGGTCATCTGATAGCCCTGCAGAATACCATGCACGACTGTGTGCTTTGCCAATTGCAAAGCACTCCTTATCTGGCTCCATCCCTCGTGGTATGGGTTGCCATCATCGTGCTCAATCTCTCCCCTCGCCGTGCCTTCTGCTCTCCTTGCCTGTGCAGGGCGAAGGGGGTAAAATCTACCCGTGCTCCACCTTATTATCAGTTTTTATAAATAATTGAAAATTAACATAATAAGGTAATTAATAACATAATGAGAACAATATTGAAATCAATATTGCTGATGAGCCTATGCTCGTCGGCAACAGCCCCTGCTATGGCTATAAACGGAGCAGATAATAACAAGGAAAAGTCAAGCATTTATGGTATGGAAACCAGCGATTCTGTCAAGCACCAGCCTCTGACGGAATCGAGCGTGAAACTGAATGAAGTGGTGGTTACGGGATTGACTGGCAGCCAGAAACTCAAGCAGTTGCCTGCACCCATCTCTTTCGTTTCTGCCCGCCAACTCGAAATGCAGCCTTCAATCAACATCATCGACGCCATCGCCCACCAGCCAGGCGTTTCGCAGATTACCACGGGAAGCGGAATTTCAAAGCCCGTGATCCGTGGCCTGGGCTATAACCGCGTGGTAGTGGTAAACGATGGAGTCAGACAGGAAGGACAGCAATGGGGCGATGAGCACGGAATAGAAATCGACCCGGCTTCGGTTCATTCCGTAGAGATTCTGAAAGGTCCTGCAAGTCTTATGTATGGCTCGGATGCGATGGCTGGCGTCCTCATCTTCCATTCCGCTCCTACCCTTGCTAAGGGCGACATGAGAGCGAATTTCTCAACGGGTTACCAAACCAACAACGGACTTTTTGATTATTCGCTCAACTTTGCCGGCAACCAGGGCGGATTTGTCTGGAATACCCGATATAGTGGAAAGATGGCACATGCCTACAAGAACAAATACGATGGTTACGTCTTCGGTTCTTCACTCCGAGAACAGGCCCTTTCGCAGCTTCTAGGCTGGAATTATCGCCAGGGACATTCGCATCTCACACTCGATTATTATCATCTCACTCCGGGCATCGTAGAGGGAGAAAGAGATGAGAAAACGGGCGAACTGGAAATTCCGGAAGGCTACGATGCCAAGAGTTACGGCAAGCCGATGCCTTATCAGCAGATTCACCATTACAAGGCGGTGCTCGACAATTCCTGGTTCCTGGGCGACGGCAATCTGAAACTCCTCTTGGGTTATCAGCAGAACCGCCGTCAGGAGTTTGAGGAGGAAGAGAATCCGAAGGAATGCGGACTCGACTTCATGCTCCATACCGTGAATTACGACCTGCATTATCTCTCGCCGGAAATGAATGGCTGGAAATTCTCAACAGGTGTCAACGGCATGTGGCAGCAGTCGATTAATAAAGGTTCTGAATTTCTGATTCCAGCCTATCATCTCTTCGATTATGGTGTATTTGCCACGGTGAGCAAGGAGATAGGCAAACTGAACCTGAGCGGCGGCATCAGATACGATCATCGCCACCTGCACAGCGAGGCTTTGAGAGAAGAGGATGATGCTGAATCGAATGATTCTTTCCGCTTCCAAGCCTTTAAGCGAAGCTTTGAGGGAGTAACCGGAAGCATCGGATTGGCTTATGAAATCCTGCCCGATTTCAATCTGAAGCTGAACCTGGCAAGAGGATTCCGTGCGCCTAACATCAGCGAATTATCATCGAATGGTGTGCATGAGGGAACCCAGCGATACGAATTGGGAAATTCCGGTCTGAAGCCTGAGAACAGCTGGCAATTCGACCTTGGTCTGGATTATTCTTCGCCTATCATTTCGGCAGAACTCTCGCTGTTTGCCAATCGCATCAACCATTACATCTACAGCGAGAAGTTGGCTGATGAGAACAATCAGCCTATCCTCATCGACGACACGCCTGCCTATCAGTTTACTTCGGGCGACGCCCGCATTCTGGGTGGTGAGGCGAGCATCGACATCCATCCTGTAGAGCGTCTGCACTTCGGCAATACTTTCTCGTATGTCAACTCCGTGCAGTTGCATCAGCCATCCGAATCAAAGTATCTGCCATTCACCCCAGCCCCTCGCTGGGTTTCGGATGTAAGGTATGAGTTTGTCTGCGACGGCAAGACTTTCGACCATCTCTTCGTTAAGCTGCAGATGGATTGCAATCTTCGCCAGAACCATTATTTCGCAGCCAACGATACGGAGACCGCCACGCCATCCTACACCTTATTAAATATGTATGCCGGTACCGACATGAAGCTTCACGGCAAGCGCCTTCTCTCGCTCTATCTTTCGGGCGAGAATATTACCAACCGTGCTTACCAGAACCACCTGAGCCGTCTGAAGTATCTGGCGGAAAACACGGTTACGGGCAGAAGAGGCGTTTACAACATGGGGCGCAACTTCTGTATCAAAGTAGTGGTTCCGATAGAACTGTAATTCGCCTTTTTAGAATAAGCAATTCCTCATCAGGAATCAGAATTTGGAATAAATAAATGCCGATAGGGTGCCAAAAACTACAGAAAAAGTAACTTTTGGCGCCACTATCGGCATTTTTTCGTCTAATAATTAGACAATAATGACCGCTTTTCGATGATATTTCGTAACTTTGCAACCATGATTAAGAAACAAGGAACGATATTGATTGTTGATGACAACCGCAACATTCTTACTACGGTGAGGATGCTGCTGGAACCCATATTCGATGGCATCATCACCATCGCCAACCCGAACTCCATCCCAGCCAAGCTGAGAGAGGAGCATCCCGACGTGGTGCTACTCGACATGAACTTCTCCAGCGGAATCAATTCGGGAAACGAGGGACTGTACTGGCTCAGGGAAATCAAGAGCCTCAGCCCGAAAACCGAGGTGGTGCTCTTTACCGCCTATGCCGACATCCAACTTGCCGTAACAGGCATCAAGGAAGGTGCCGCCGACTTCATCGTGAAGCCTTTTGAAAACGAGAAGATGATCCGTACGCTGGTAGAGGCTAGGGATAAGAACAAGGCTGTGGATAACGCTATTGGCAAAAAAGGTGGAAAACTTTGTGGAAAAAATGCACAAAGTGCTATGTATTGGGGAGATAGCGAAGTTATGAACAATTTGAGAAGCATTGTGGAAAAAGTTGCCGCAACCGATGCAAACATCCTCATTACGGGCGAAAACGGAACGGGTAAAGAGGTATTAGCCAACGAGATACACCGTTTATCCACAAGATGTGGGAAAAAGATGCTGCCTGTGGATATGGGAGCCATTACGGAAACCCTTTTCGAGAGCGAACTCTTCGGTCATGTGAAGGGTGCTTTTACCGATGCCAAGGTGGATAAACCGGGCAAGTTTGAGCTTGCCGACGGCAGTACCATCTTCCTGGATGAGATAGGAAACTTATCCTACGGTCTTCAGGCAAAACTCCTTACCGCCCTGCAACGCAGAAGCATCGTAAGAGTGGGCGGAAGCACGCAGATTCCTATCAACGTGCGACTGGTTTGCGCCACCAACCGCAACCTGCAGCAGATGGTAAACGATGGCGAATTCAGAGAGGATCTGCTCTATCGCATCAACACCATCCATCTGGAATTGCCTGCCCTGAGACAGAGAAAATCAGACATCGTTCCATTGGCAGAAAGATTCCTCCGTCAATATGGCGATTTATATAATAAGGTGAATCTCCGTCTTTCGGAAGAAGCTGAGAAAAAACTTACCAGTTTGCCTTGGTACGGCAACATCCGTGAACTTCAGCACGCCATCGAGAAAGCCGTGATTCTATCTGATGGCGGAATGATTTCTGCCGAAGATATTGACGGCGGAAACCAGCAGAGAAAAGAGAAGCCTCTGGAAGAGGTTCAGACGCTCGACGAGATGGAGAGCCGAATGATAGAGAAAACCATCAGGGAATGTGAGGGAAATCTGTCGGTAGTAGCTGCAAGGTTAGGTATTTCCCGCCAGACGCTTTATAATAAGATTAAGCGATATGGATTATAAACTAATTATAATTATCGTGCTTTTGCTCGTGGCTGTAGTGGGTTACATTCGCCTCTACCGCCACTATCGCCGTAACATCAAGAAGGTAACCTTCCTTTTTGATGCGATAGATAATGGGGATTTCTCCTTCAATTTTCCTACGGAGAAGGGGTTTAAGGAGGATAAGATCCTGCACAAATCCCTCAACCGCATCAAGCTTTTCCTGCAGCATACGAGAGAGGAGCAGATGGATCGGGAGAAATATTACGAGCAGATTCTGAATGCGGTGGATACGGGCATCCTGGTGGTGGATGGTCACGACAACATCCTGCAACATAATCAGGCAGCCCTCCGGTTGCTCGATACGGATGTGCTTACCCACATGAACCAGGTAAAAGGGAAACTGAAGGATGAACACCTGGCAAAGCATGAGACGCAAGCCATGCTGAAAGATAAGCACGTGCGCATCATCGCCCTGAGTGACGTGAGCCACGAGCTGAGCAATCAGGAGGTGGATTCTTGGATCAAACTGATTCGTGTGCTGACCCATGAAATCATGAATACCATCACGCCGGTTACTTCGTTGAGCGAGACTCTGCTTACCCGAGTTACAGAGGATAAAGACTTGAAGCAAGGCTTGGAAACCATCCACAAAACAGGAACCGAGCTGTTGGCTTTCGTCAACAACTATCGCCGCTTCACCCATGTTCCCCAGCCTCAGCCTGCTCTCTTCTATGTGGAACCATTCCTGGAAAGAATGGCGATGCTCTGCAACCACGAAGTAGAGATTTCGGTTTCTCCCAAGGATTTGCTGACCTATGCCGATGAGAGCCTCCTCTCTCACGTGGTAACGAATCTTCTGAAGAATGCCGTAGAAGCTTTCAGGGAAAAGGGAAGAGAAGACAAACAGGAATGCCGCTCCGCAGATTTGCAATCCGCGGCAAGCAAGAAGGCATTTATCCGTCTCCAAGCCTACGCCAACGCCCAGGAATCCATCATCATCGACGTGAGCAACAACGCCGGTCTCATCCCCGAAGATGTAGCCTCCCACATTTTCATCCCGTTCTTCACCACGAAGCCGGAAGGAAGCGGAATCGGTCTTTCCCTTTCCCGCCAGATCATGCGAGTAAGCGGCGGCAGTCTCTCGCTCCATCAGGACAAGGCACAGGGAATCACCACCTTCCGCATCATCATCCCATAAAAAAGTATAATTTTGGGGAGGAAAGTTTGGCACTTTCGCTTTTTTACCATATCTTTGCCATTATAAAAGATTAAGCTTATGTCAACAGATGATAAGACCATATTAAAGATAAAAGATATAGCTAAATCTGCTATTCCTTCAGGAAGCAAGGCTATATTGTATGGATCAAGAGCGAGAGGTGATGCTCGCAACGATTCAGACTGGGACATTCTTATCCTTTTAGACAAAGACAAACTGGAACAAACAGACTATGACAAAGTAAGTTACCCGTTTGTCTTGTTAGGTTGCGACCTCGGCACAGAAATCAATCCCATTCTTTACACAAAGAAAGAATGGGAATCGTATAACTTCACCCCTTTTTACGAGAATGTAAATCGAGACGGCATTAGTTTAATATAAAAGTTATGAATCAAGTAAACAAAGACACATTAATCAGTCTGCAAGTAGAAAAAGCCAAGCGCTTTTTAACTCAAGCAGATGAAATGGTTGAACTAAAGCATTGGGATTTAGCAGCCAATCGCTATTATTATGCCTGCTTCCATGCCGTACAAGCTCTATTCATAGCAAAAGGTGTTAATGCCCACACTCATGCCGGCATTAACACCCAATTCAGTTTACACTTCGTAAAGACTGGTATCGTAGATATCTCTTATGGCAGTTTCCTCGCCCGTATGTTCCAGTTAAGGCAAAAAGCCGATTACAACTGCGCCTACGAAATTTCCGAAAATGACATCCTGGAAATTATTGGCTTATCACACGATTTTATAAAAAACATATTAAAGTTAGTCAAATAATTACTTACAGAAGATTATGGCATTCGAAAAGGAAATCAAGGAATACGAGGATTTGAGAGGAAAATATCAAACCCTTATCATCAATAAAATGGATAGAGAAGAGTACATCAAATATAATGAAGTACTCTTCTCTACTTTTTCGTGCGCCATTGAAGGCAACTCTTTCTCCGTAGATGACACCCGGGAACTGAAGGAGAAAGGTCTGGGAATGATTCCTGCCGGAAAGACTCTCTTCGAGGCTTTCGAAATGCTTGATCACTTCGAAGCCTTCGAGTACATGATGCAAAACACGCAGCATCCACTCGACGAGAATCTTCTGAAAGAAATCAACAGGCGGGTTACCAGCCATACGCTTTCCTACCGTTCCCCAGAAGCTATTCCGGGCGAATACACCACCACGGACATGGCTGCCGGCGACACGGTATTTGGCGACCACGAAGAACTCATCGCCAGAGTTCCCAAGCTGTTGGAATCTACCGAAAAAGCCATCGTTTCGGCAGCCATTCATCCCATGATTCTTGCCGCCCGCTTCCATGGCTTCTACGAATATCTTCATCCCTTCCGTGATGGGAATGGAAGAACAGGACGACTCATCAGCAACTACATTCTCTTAAGATTGAATCATCCTCTCCTCATCATCCCATCCGAAGCCCGTCAGGAATATATTTCTGCCCTCCGCATGATTCGTACGGAAGCTACGGACGAGCACCTCATCCGCTTCTTTTTCAAGATGGCAATACAGAGAATGGAAGAAGAGCTGAAGCAGAAAGAGGCTAACACCAAGCGATTTATGACTTTTCTCTTCTAATATGGTCAAACATTTTGCGGATTTCGGCATATTTGCACCAAAACATTTTGCGGATTTCGGCATATTCGCACCAAAACATTTTACGGATTTCGGCAAAATAAGGTTAAAACGCCCGCGCATGATAAGGACAAGAGCCGTACAAAAACAGCATTTCTTCTGATAATCAAGCCATTATACAAAAACACTTATTAAACAAACTGTCCAACAATTAGACGGTGGTGTCTAATTGTTGGACAGTTTGTTTTATGAAGA
>ERZ507033.253-NODE-253-length-23666-cov-8.012409_pt1 | contig 23666 bp, 19 predicted proteins | sample MGYA00512874_ERZ507033 | MGnify/ENA metagenome assembly ERZ507033
ATCTGGACTGCGCACCGGTCACAGACGGCCGGCTCTATGCAGATCGTGCCTATATCGACGCAGAATGGAGATCCCATCTGCAAACCGAGCGGAACGTCGCGCTCATCACGCCGCGAAAGCGGAAAAAGTACGATGTTCTTGTTTCCGAAGATGCCGTATCCACCCGCATCAGTGCCCTGCGGCAGCCGATTGAGGTCTTTTTCAACTGGCTGCAGGCCAAAACGCACATCCAGTCTGCTTCGCACGTCCGTTCCTGCGCCGGTCTGCTCTTCCACATCTTCTCCTCCCTCGCTTTCGCCGCCCTCCTCTTGCGGTTCAACTATTGATTCGCATTTCCAGGGGAGCTGTCACCGAAGGTGACTGAGAGGTTGCCACAAATCTGATACGACCTCTCCGTCTCGGCTTCGCCGAGCCACCTCCCCTGAAAGGGGAGGCTTTGGGGTGCCGCAGCAGGAGATTTACCCCACCTGATTCACGATCCCCGTGAACAGCGGCAGGCCGTCGGCGCCGGTGATGGCGAAGAGGAACGGCTCGTCGAGCGTGAACTCCACGATCTCCTCCGGCGGCATCGCGGCAGTCGGGCAGACCGAGAGGATGGTGTACGCCGCGGCCTCGCAGCCGTCCTCGTCGATCTTCACGCGCGCCGCGTGCTTGGCCTCGGTCAGGGCCAGCGGCAGCTGGTTCGCGGTCGTGAGCGGCGTGAAATCCGCCGCGCCGGGCGTCTGCACATCCGTCATGCCGAGCTGCGCCAGCGCGTCCAGAAGGTCCAGATCCGATGAAACGTCAAACTTCGGCAGGCTGAGGTCGACCTCGGCCTGCTGCGTCTGCGACCAGCTGCCGTTTGCCAGCAGGAAGCCCACCGCGTCCTCACTTTGCAGCAGATCCTCCGGCGTCACGCCCGCATCCGGTTTCAAAAGCCACATCGACCCGCTGCTGCGCAGCGGAAGCTCCGTCGCCATGAACCCGTCGCCGTAGTACACTGTCCCGGACCGGCTGCTGTGCAGGAACGTCGCGGTCTCGTCGCCGGACGGCGCATGGAAGGTCTCCTGCGTGTTGTTGCCCTCGTAAAACTGGTCGCTCCACTGCGCGCTGTAGTAGATCGTCGACACCAGCGCGAGCACGGTCTCGGGCCGCAGCTGCACGCTGCCCGCCTGCTCGGTCAGCAGCCCGCCGGTGTTGTCGTTGAGCCAGCTCTGCAGCTGCTTGTTATAGTCCTCCGAGCCCATTTCCCCGGAAAAGGCCGAGGCGAAAAATTCCTCGCCCAGCTTTTTGAGCGTGTCCTCGTTATATTCGTACCCGTCCTGCAGCCAGATGGAGTTTGCGAGCAGGCTCGTGACCAGCCCGTCGTTCCAGCTGTTCTCCTGCCAGAGCAGCGCGGCGCGTGTCTGCAGCTCATCCAGCGAATCTTCGCCCAGCGCGTCCAGGATCTGCCCCTGCGTCTGCCCGTCCGTCACGGCCGCCAGCATGGCGAGCGCCATATAGACGTTCAGCGGCGAGCACACGCGGTTTTCATCTCCCGCGCCCTGCAGCAGCACCGGGATGCTGCAGGTGAACCAGTGTGCCACGTCGGCTGGATCCACCATGGTCTGCAGCTTCTCCTGCCGGGCTTCCAGCCAGGCATCATACGCTTTGTCGTAGGCGTCATAGTCGACCGTTCCGTTCTTGACATAGTCCGTTTCCTTCGGATACGGCACCGACGTCACCTCCGGCGGCGCAGCCAGCTGCCCGTCGGCCATCGATGCCTCCGGCAGCGTGATATCGCCGCCCGTCTTTGCCGCGCACGCCGCCATCGATACCGCGCACGCCGCCGCCAACACGATCGCAAGAAGTTTTTTCATGTCTGTCGCTCCTTTTTCATTGAAATTCTGTGTGGTCCAGGGGATGCCGCAGCCCAAAGGCTTCCCCTATGAGGGGAAGCTGTCGCCGCAGGCGACTGATGAGGCGGGCGCACCATCGATCCTGCATCCCGCCCCTCATCCGTCTGCTGCGCTTCGCTCCGCAGCCACCTTCCCCCGCAGGGGGAAGGCATTGGGCGCTGCGCCCCAACCAGTCCCTTCCTCTCTACAGACGCAGAAAAACAATAGAAGTTGCGCCCTCTGATTTTATTCAATTTGCCGACTTGCCTTTTTCCATGATTTGTGTAAAATACGAAGTAGAATGAAACCAAAAGGAGGCCGTTTTATGGCTGTCGATACGAAAAAATCCCTGCGCAATCAGGTCCTGTATTCCATCTACGTCCGCAATTACTCCAAAGAGGGCACCTTCGCCGCCGTGCAGGCCGACCTTGACCGCATCAAGGCCCTCGGCACGGATATCATCTGGCTGCTGCCTATCCATCCCACCGGCGAGAAAAACCGCAAGGGGAGCCTCGGCAGCCCATATGCCATCCGTGACTACCGCGCTGTCAACCCCGAGTTCGGCACACTCGACGATTTCCGCCATCTGGTCGACGCCATCCACGCCCGCGGCATGAAGTGCATCATCGACGTCGTCTATAACCACACCTCGCCCGACTCCTGGCTGGCCGAAAACCACCCCGAATGGTTCTACCACAAGCCCGACGGCTCGCTCGGCAACCGCTTCGGCGACTGGTGGGACGTGGCGGATCTGGACTACAGCCACCTCGAGCTCTGGGACTACCAGATCGAAACGCTCAAGACCTGGGCCCGCCTCGTCGACGGCTTCCGCTGCGATGTCGCGCCGCTCGTCCCGCTGGAGTTCTGGAAGCGCGCCCGCGCAGAGGTCGCGACCGTCCGTCCCGGCTGCTTCTGGCTGTGCGAATCGGTCGAGCGCGGCTTCCATGTCGCCGCCCGCGCGCAGGGCTTTGCGAGCCTGTCCGACGCCGAGCTCTATCAGGCGTTTGACGCCGCCTATGACTACGACGTCTACCCCTACTTCCGCGACTATCTCGAAGGCACCATCACCCTCGCGCAGTACGCCGACCGGCTGGACGCCCAGGAATGGCTCTATCCCGACAACTATGTCAAGCTCCGCTTCCTTGAAAATCATGACCGCGCCCGCGCGGCCCACATCCTCCCGGAGGAGACCGTGCGCCGCAACTGGACGGCGTTCAACTACTTCCAGCGCGGCCTGACCCTCGTCTACGCCGGGCAGGAGGTCGACGATCCGCACGTGCCGTCCCTGTTTGACAAGGACCCGGTCCACTGGCAGACCGGCCGCGACCAGTCCGACTTCCTCATCCGTCTCGCCGCGATCAAGCGCGACCCCATCTTCGCCGAGGGCAGCTACACCCTCACGGCCCTGCCGCACGACGTGCTGCTGGCCGTCTATGAGCAGAATGGCCGCCGCGTTGCGGGTCTGTTCAGCCTCCGCGGCGCGTCTGCGCTCGTCCGCTTCCCGGCGCCGAACGGCGTTTACCATGACAGCATCACCGGCCGCCCCGTCGAGATCTACGAAAACCAGCTCGCGACCGACGGCCAGCCGCTGATCCTGGAGCTCTGATCCGGATTTCCCGGAACAAACCGGAAAAATCAACGTCTAAATCCATATCAATGAATCAATGAAATGAAATGGAGGAACTTCTGATGAAGAAACTGTATAAAAGCAACAATCGTATGATCTGCGGCGTCTGCGCCGGCGTGGCCGAGTATTTCGGCATCGACCCGACGATCGTCCGCCTGATCTGGGCGGCCTTGGCCCTGAGCGGCACAGGCATTCTCCTGTATATCGTCGCCGCCATCGTCATGCCCGAAAACCTGGACGTGATGTAAGCGAGAAAAACAAACCCCGCCCGCTGCAAACGCAGCGGGCGGGGGATTTCTTTTCTCAGGGCAGCGTCCGGATGCAGTCTTTCAGGATCTGCATGAATTTCTCGCGGTCGAGGTGCAGGAGCACGAGGGCGTTCTGCACGCCGAATTTTTTGTCGCTCTGCAGGTCGGTGACGGTCTTGCCGAGCGTGACTGCGCCCTGCGTCTCGACGAACACGCCAGCCATCCGGCCTTCGAACAGCTCCGGGTGTGCCAGATACATCACGGGGCAGGAGTCATGCTGCGCCACGCCGGTGAGTCCGACGGTCTGGATCGTCTTCCACGCGCAGGCGAACAGCTCCTTGACGAGTCCGCCGCAGCGGTTGCCGTATCCGGCCATCTCGTCCCAGTCCGCAGGGCGGAGCTCAGCCTGCATCGTCACATCCAGCCCACACATGACGAGCGGTACGCCGGATTTGAACACGATCTGCGCCGCATCCGGGTCGTCGTAGATGTTGAACTCCGCCGCGGGCGTCACGTTGCCGCCGACGGCCGCGCCGCCCATCAGGGCGATGGAGTGCAGAAGTCCATGCAGGTCCGGATACTTGGTCAGCGCAATGGCTACGTTGGTCAGCGGGCCCGTGGCGACGAGCCGCAGCTCGCCCGGCATCCGCTTTGCCGCGGCATACAGCGCATCCCATGCGGGCGTCTGCTCCGGGGCAGTGTCGGGCAGGGGCAGCTGCACGTTTCCGAGGCCGTTTTCACCGTGGAACGCGCCTGCCACATGCGGCTCGCGCACGAGCGGCCGCTCCGCGCCGGGGTAGACGGGGTAGTCCGCCCCCAGCAGATGCACCACGCGCCGCGTGTTCGGGAACGTGTTGCACAGCAGGCTGTTGCCCGCCACGGCGGACAGGCCGATGATCTGCAGCTCCGGCAGCGCATGCGCCAGCATGATGGCGACGGTATCGTCCGTACCGGTGTCGCAGTCGATCCAGATGGGAATTTGTTTCGTTGTCATGCCTTTGCCTCCCCATAGAATCCGATGGCCTCGACCAGCAGATCCGCAAAGCGGCTGCGGTCCACGTCCATCAGCACGTCGGCATTCGGCGCGTGGCCGGAGAAGCCGAGCAGATCGCCCACGGTCGTCCCGCGGCAGTATTCGCCGCCGGTCTCGACCTGGACATACATGGGCCGGATCGTGAAGATCTCCGGATGGATGAGCGCCATGACGGCGCACGGGTCATGCATCGGGGCCCCAGCGTAGCCGATGGACCGGTGGAACTTGTAGAAGAACTCCAGCCACTGCGCCACGATATCGCTCACCGGGTTGCCGAGCGCGCGCACGCGCGCAAAGTCCTCCGGCAGGATCAGCGCCTTTTCCGTCACGTCCAGCCCCGCCATCGTGATGGGGACGCCGGAGGTGAAGACGATCTTCGCCGCCTCCGGGTCGACCAGAATGTTGAATTCCGCGGCAGGGGTCCAGTTGCCGGTGGCGATGCCGCCGCCCATGAGGCTGATGCGGGCGATCTTGCCCTTCAGCTCCGGATGCGCCAGCAGCAGCGCCGCGACGTTCGTCTGCGGGCCGGTGGCGACGATGGTGACGGGCTCTTTGGCCTCGCGCAGGACCTTCGCCATCAGCTCCGGCGCGGGAAGCTCGGACGGGGCGAAGGCCGGTTCCGGCAGCGCCGGGCCGTCGAGGCCCGATTCGCCGTGGACCGAGGGCGCGTTCATCACGTCGTTCAGCAGCGGATGCGGGCAGCCCTTGCCGACCGATGCGTCCAGCCCGATGAGCGTGCAGACGCGCAGGGCGTTGTAGGTGGTTTTTTCGATCGTCTGATTGCCGCAGCACGAGGTCACGGCGAGAATGTCGAGCTCCCGGCTCGCCCGGGCCAGGACCCACGCGATGGCGTCGTCATGGCCGGGGTCGCCGTCGAGGATGACGGGGATCTTTTTCAGTTCGGACATACAAAGCTCCTTACTTGAGCGCCGCGGCGGAATGCAGCTTTTTGGCCCGGCTGCGCCGCACGAGCGAGAAGATGACAAGGCCGATGATCGTCACGGCGTAAGGGATGGGGGAGGCGAGGTTCGAGTCCAGGCCGACAGCCGAGAACTTGATGCCGAGCGCCTGCGCAAAGCCGAACACGAGCGAAGACAGCATGCCGCCCAAACATTCGCCGCCGCCCATGGCCTGCGCGGCCAGCGCGATGAAGCCGCGGCCCGCGACCATGTCCAGCGACCAGCCGGCCGCGTAGTACATCGACATGAATGCCCCGCCGAAGCCGCACATGAGGCCCGAGAAGCCGATGGCGATGTACTTGATCTTCAGCACCGACACGCCGACCGAGGAGGCCGCGTTCGGGTTTTCGCCCACCGCGCGGATGTTGAGGCCGAGGCTCGTCTTATAGAGCATCACGCTCGTCAGCGCGCAGCAGGCAAATGCGATCCACGTCAGCAGATTGTGGCCCGAGAGGATGTCGCCCAAAAACGGGATCTTGCTGATGAGCGGAAGATTGATGTTTGGGATGAGCAGGTTGGAGTTGATCAGGCCCGTGGACGAGGCCATGGCCGTGCCCTCGGTCAGGTTTGTGATGACCTTGCAGAGGAACAGCGTGCCGCCCGAGCCCATCATATTGACGGCGATGCCGACGAGCGTGATATCCGTCTTCAGCTGGAAGGCGAAGAAGCCCATCATCAGGCTCATGAGCACGCCGATGGCCAGCGCCGCAAGCAGACCCCAGACCCAGCTGTGCGCGTAATACGACACCAGCGAGCCCGTCAGCGCGGAGAACATCATGAGGCCCTCAAGACCGATGTTGCAGAAGCCAGCCTTTTCGACCACGATGGCCGCCAGCGTCGCAAACAGGATCGGCGCGGAGATGCGGATGATGGAGAAGAAAAACTCCGGCGTCAGCAGCAGCTTCAGAAAATTAAGCATGTTCCGCGCCTCCTTTCTGCGCTTCGAGCGCGGCCTTGGCGGCCAGCTCCTCCTGCGCGGTCTTGACGACCAGCTTCTGGCGGTAGCCGGACAGGAACTGCTCAGCCGCGAAGAACAGGAAGATGACGCCCTGGATGATATCGATCAGCTGCGAGGGCACATTGGCGTAGGTCGCCATCAGCTCGCAGCCCTTCGTGAGATATGCCATGAAGAACGAGGCGAACGGCACGAACCACGGGTTGTTGCCCGCGAGAATGGCGATCGTGATGCCTGTCCAGCCGTAGCCCGGCAGCGAGCTCCACGAGAAGGTCGGGTAGCGGCCGAGCATCTCGATACCGCCGCCGATGCCCGCGAGGAAGCCGCCCAGCACCTGCGACAGAACGATGACCGTCGCGACCTTCATGCCGGAATACTTGGCGAACGCCTGGTTGATGCCGATCATGCGGATGGTGTAGCCCCAGCGGGTATTGTATATGAAAAGCCCGATGAGCACGACGCACGCGATGGCGACGACGAAGCCCCAGGAGAGCTTCGAGCCGTTGTCGATGAGAGGCGCGATCTTGGACGTTTCGAGGAATTCATACGACTGGATCTGGCCCTTGGTCTTGTCGGCCAGGTATGTATTCATCAGGTACTTGATGAAGTACATGACGATGTAGTTGAGCATCAGCGAGCAGACCATCTCGCTCACGTCGAGCTTGGTCTTGAGCAGCGCCGGCAGCAGCATCATCACCGCCACGGCCAGACCGCCCGCCAGCACGCCGACGATCGGGTGGATGGCGGCCGCCATCGGCACATAGACCGCGACCATGGCCGTCGAGAACGCGCCGAGCATGATGCCGCCCTCGGCGCCGAGGTTAAACTGGTTGGCCGAGAACATCACGCAGACGGACAGGCCCGTAAAGATGATCGGGATCATCGAGGCGAGGATGTCGGTCAGGCGCTTGAAGTCGAATTTCGTGCCGCTGCGGCCCATGCGGAACAGCGGGCCGACCAGCAGCTGCTTGAGCGCGCCGCCCGTGGCCGCGAGCTTTTCGGCAAAGCTATCGCCGTCGGCAGACAGGAAGATCAGCAGCGTCGCCACCAGCAGTGCGATCAGAATGGCGAGCAGACCGCGGATCACCGAAAACAGGATTTGACGTTTCTTAGTCATGGCAAACCCTCCGGATCTCTTCGTCGCTCTGGTGCTTGAGCCCGAGCATGTATTCGCCCATCACATCGTCGGTGAGGGTGGAGGTATCTTCAAAATAGGCCGCGATCTTACCGCCGTGCATGACGATCAGACTGTCGGACAGCTCCATGACCTCGGCCAGATCCGCCGAGATCAGCAGCACCGCGATGCCGGACCGCGACAGCTCGACGAGCTTCTTGCGGATGAACTCCGTCGCGCCGACGTCGATGCCGCGCGTCGGCTGGTCGGCAAGGATGAGCACCGGATCGCCGGAGAACTCGCGCGCGACGACGACCTTCTGGATATTGCCGCCCGAGAGCATCCCGACCTGCTGCTTGCGCGACTTGCAAAGGACCGTATAGTCCTCGATGAGCCGGTCGGCCTCCTCGTGGATGGCCTTCATGTTAAAGAGTGGCCCATGGTTCAGCCGTTTTTCCGCCGAGCGGTCGGAGATGAGGTTTTCCTCGATCGAGGCGGAGGCGGCGATGCCGTAGAGCATCCGGTCCTCCGGCACGAGCGAGATGCCCTTGCTGCGCAGCTTCTGCTGCGGCAGGCCGAGGATGTTCTCCTCCTGCACCGTGACGCTGCCCGCGTTCGGCGTCAGGAAGCCGAAGAGCATGTCGACCAGCTCCTTCTGGCCGTTGCCCTCGACGCCCGCGATGCCGAGGATCTCGCCCCGGCGCACGTCGAAAGAGATCTTGTCGAGCATTTTCTTGTGCCACTCGTTGACGTATTCCACGTCCCGCACGCGCAGCACCACGTCCGTCGGCTGCGCCTTGTCCTTCTGCACGTTCAGAATGACGTCGCGGCCGACCATCAGCCGGGAGATCTCCTCTTTTGTCACATCGCAGGTGTTGTACACGCCCATCGAGCGGCCGCCGCGCATGATGGTCAGTCGGTCGGTGATCTCCATGATCTCGTTGAGTTTGTGGGAGATGAAGACGATCGTGTAGCCCTGCTCCTTCAGATTCCGCAGCTCCTTGAACAGCTCGACCGTCTCCTGTGTGGTCAGAACGGCCGTCGGCTCGTCGAGGATGAGGATCTTCGCGCCGCGGACCAGCGCCTTGAGGATCTCGACCTTCTGCTTCATGCCGACCGGGATGTCCATGACCTTGGCTTCCGGCTCGACGTGCAGGTTGTATTTTTCCGCGTATTCCTTCGTGATGGCGACGGCCTTCGCGTGGTCAATGAAAAGACCCTTGCGCGGCGCCATGCCGAGCACCATGTTCTCCGCCACGGTCAGGCTTGGCACGAGCATGAAGTGCTGGTGCACCATGCCGATCCCGTGGGAGATGGCGACGGTAGGGGAGGTGAGCGACAGCTTTTCGCCGTTCACCCAGATCTCGCCGCTCGTCGGCTGCTCCAGACCAAAGAGCATCTTCATGAGCGTCGATTTGCCGGCGCCGTTTTCGCCCATCAGCGCGTGGATCTCGCCTCTGCGGAGGAAGAAGTCCACGCCCTGGTTGGCCGCGACACCGTTGGGATACACCTTGGTGATCCCTTTCATCTGGACGACATACTGCTCGTCCGGACGGCCGGTTTTTTCGTCTGGCATACGATATGTTCCTCTCTTTCTTCAGAAAAAGTTGTGCGCATAAAAAGCAATAAGTAATAGTGAATCCTGAAGAAGCGACAAAATTGCCGCGCTGAATGCGCCACGTCGCTTGTTCCTTATTCACTATTACTTTTTACCGCATGTTCCGGGGAGACTCAGAGAGTCTCCCCGGAAAGAACCGAAATTACGGTCTGACAGAGTCGCGCAGCGCGGCGACGTCAAAGTTGGCGTCGAACGCGGTGTCGACCTTGGTGCTGCCGTCCATGATACCGGCCTGTGCAGCCTCAACGGCGGCTTTGGTCTCGGCGGAAGCGTACTTGTCGTAGTTCTTGTCGGTCACGATGCCGACGCCGCCCTCGGCCAGGCCGAGCTGGACTTCGGTGCCCCAGTAGGTCTTACCGGCATCCCACTGGTCGAAGATCCAGATGATGGAGTTGCCGATGTTCTTGAGGCCGGAGGTCAGCGTCAGCGCTGCAAGGTCGGAGGAGAAGGTCAGCTCCTGGTCGGAGTCGACGCCGATGAACCATGCCTTGCCGGTCTCCAGAGCAGCCTCAGCCGCGCCGTTGCCCGCGTTGCCGGCAACGCCCCAGATGATGTCGCACTTGTTGTCGTTGATCATGGAGTAGCCGAACTCCTTGGCGATGGCGGTGTCAACGTAGTCGTTGGTGTAGCGGGTGTCGACCTTGATGTCGGGGTTGACGGCCAGAGCGCCCTCAATGAAGCCGGTCAGGAAGTCGTTGATGACCGGGGAGTCAACGCCGCCGACGAAGCCGATGACTGCGTCCTCGTTGATCTTGTCGAGGCTCGTGTCAGTGGTCATGCAGGCGGCGTAGGTGCCGACCAGATAACCCATGTCGTTCTGCTTGTAGGTGATGTTGACAACGTTGGAGTTGTTGCCGGCATAGGTGTTGTCGTCGAAGATCAGGTAGAGCTGATCGGGATACTGCGTAGCGACTTCCTTCAGGTAGTCGGGCATCTGGTAGGTGCCGCAGATGACGAGGTCATACTCGCCGGACTCGGAAACGTCGTACAGCGTGGACAGCCACTTCGGCTGGTCTTCGTCCAGACCGCCAAGCTCGATGGTGTCGCAGGTGATGCGGCCGTCGTCGATCAGCTTGTTGATGCCGGCCTGCGCGGAGTCGAAGAAGGACTTGTCGCCCAGGTTGCCGTTGACGATGTAGACCACATGCTTCACGTCGTCCGCAGCGGGAGCTTCTTCCTCAGCGGCCGGGGTCTCTTCCTCGGCAGCGGGGGTCTCTTCGGTGGTTTCCGCCGGTTCCGCTGCAGGCTCGGCAGTGGTGGTATCGGCGGCGGGCTCCGTCTTGGATGCGCAGGCAGCCAGACCGAGCACCATGATCGCTGCAAGCAGCAATGCGATGATCTTTTTCATGTTTGTTCCTCCATCATGTTCAATCTGTATGATTGTGGGGATAAAAATCCCACTGTTATTGTACAGGACTCATGAAGACCTGTCAATATGTCTCCCGGCAGCAGACAAAATTTTTTTTTGCGCCGGCTGAAAGATTTTTGCACGCCGCCCGGCTCAGTCGTCGACCTTCTCCGAGTCGATGATGGGCCCGCCCATATACATGTGCAGCTTCTGCCGCGCCTCGCGCACGCGCTTGGAGAACGCGAGCGTCGCAATGAGGTCGAACACGCCGTCGACGATCAGCGAGATCCCGGCCAGCAGCATGATCGAGTCGAACTTGCCGAACAGGATCACGCACCCGAGCGCGATCGTGATGACGGCCAGCGCCGCCAGCACCCACCAGCCGCCGAGCTTTGCCCGCGCGCAGTCAATGCCGTCCTGCAGCGTGACCATGCCGTCGATGACCAGAAACACGCCAAAAATGACGGTCAGCAGCCCCTGGATGACCTCCGGCCGCAGCAGGCAGAACACGCCGCACACCAGCAGCACGATGCCAGACACCAGTGCGTACGACCCGAACAGCCGCCCCGAGGCCAGATAGCTCACCACCGCCGCAATGCCGGAGGCCAGCAGCAGAATGCCCGCCACATAGCAGATAACGTCCGCCGACGTCTGCGGCGTCAGAATAAACAGCAGCCCGATCAAAATCGCACTGAACGCGATGATCAGACTGCGCCACTTCAGGCACTTGAAATAACTCCGGATGGATCCCATAAAAAAGCTTCCTTTCATTCTTTATAATAATATTATGCCGCGTCCCGCCCCAAAAAACAACAGTCATTTTCCCACCCCTGCCCGACCACCACCCAAAGGCTCCCCTCCCAGGGGAGCTGGCGTACCAATCCTGGCATAAACTACGCGCCTGAGAGGTCGCCGCAAATTTGCTGTAACCTCTCCGTCCCGGCTTCGCCGAGCCACCTCCCCTGGGAGGGGAGGCTTTGGATCTGCGCCCCATCTCCACGCTCTGCGCATTCTATGATTGCATTTCCCGCAGAAAAATGCTAAAATACCATGATAGAATAAATTGGAGAGGTATCCGCGTGTATCTGAAATCATTGGAGATCCAGGGCTTCAAGTCCTTCCCGGACAAGACGCTTCTGCAGTTCGGCAGCGACTGTACCGCCATCGTCGGGCCGAACGGCAGCGGAAAATCGAATATATCCGACGCCATCAGCTGGGTCCTAGGCGAACAGAGCACCCGCGCCCTGCGCGGCGCGAAGATGGAAGACGTCATCTTCGGCGGCACCGCCAAGCGCCCCGCCGTCGGCTACGCCGAGGCCACCCTCGTCCTCGACAACTCCGACGCCAGCCTTCGCATCGAGACCCCCGAGGTCATGATCACCCGCCGCTATTTCCGCTCCGGCGAGAGCGAATACTATATCAACAAGCAGCTTGCCCGCCTCAAGGACATCAACGAGCTGTTCATGGACACCGGTCTTGGCCGAGAGGGCTATTCCAACATCGGCCAGGGCCGCATCGACGAGATCCTTGCCCTCAAATCGACCGACCGCCGCGAAATTTTCGAGGAAGCCGCCGGCATCTCCAAATTCCGCCACCGCAAGGAGGATACCGAGCGCCGTCTGGCCAACACTGAGGACAACCTTCTGCGCATCGGCGACAAGATCTCCGAGCTGGAGCTGCAGGTCGGCCCCCTGAAGGAGCAGGCGGAAAAGGCGCAGAAATATCTGACGCTCCGCGGCGAGCTCCGTGGGCTCGAGGTTACGGTCTGGCTCGAAAACCTCAAAAAGATCGCCGAGACCGCCCGCAAGGCCGAGACCGACTACGCCTCCGCCGCCTTCATCCTCGAGCAGGCGCACGACGAGCTGACCACCCTCTACAGCCGCTCCGAGCAGCTGAGCCTGCAGTATAACCAGCAGACCCTCCAGCTCGACCACCAGCGCGAGACCATCGGCCAGCTCGAGACCGCCCGCCAGCAGACCCAGAACGATATCACCCTCCTGCAGTCCGAGATCCAGCACCACCGCACCAACATCGCCCGCGTGCAGCAGGAGCTGCAGGACCAGCAGACCCGCAGCGGCGGCATCGCCGGGCAGATCGCGGCCGAGCAGGAGAAGATCGCGGCAAATGATCAGGAGCTTTCCGAGGCCGAACAGGCTCTCGCGCAGGCGCAGACGCAGGCGGACGCCCTCTCCGGCGAAGCTGCCGCGGCAGGCCAGAAGCTGACCGCCCTGCACGCCCAGCAGGCGCTTTTGCAGACGCAGAGCGCCTCCACCCAGGCGCAGATCGCCTCCATGGAGGCTTCCATGGAAGAGGTGCAGGCCCGCAAAGCCGTCCTCGAAGAGGACCTGACCGCCGCCCGCGCCCGCAAAGCCCAGATCGCCGACCAGCAGTCCGCCTGCAAAAAGAGCCTTGCCCAGGCGCAGGAGGACGCGCAGAGCGCGAAAAACACCATCGCCGGCTACGAGCTCCGGCTCAGGACCCGGCAGGACAAGCGCGACGCCCTGCAGAAGCAGGCGAGCGCCGCCGGCGTCCAGCTCGATACCCTCGATTCCAAGATCCGCATGCTGCAGGAGCTTGAGCGCGACTATGAGGGCTTTTCCAAGGCCGTCCGCCTCGTCATGCAGGACGCGGGCGCCGGACGCCTGCGCGGCGTCCACGGCCCGGTCTCCAAGCTCATCCGCGTCGAAGACCGCTATACCACCGCCATCGAGACCGCGCTCGGCGCGGCCATGCAGAATATCGTCGTCTCCTCCGAGGAAGACGGCAAAGCCGCCATCCAGATGCTCAAGCGCCGCGACGGCGGCCGCGCGACCTTCCTGCCCCTCACCACCATCCGGCCCCAGACGCTGCAGGATACCGTCTGCCAGCGCCAGCCGGGCTTCATCGCCATCGCCTCCAGCCTCGTTTCCTGCGACGCGCAGTACCGCGCCGTCGTGGAAAACGCCCTCGGCCGCACCGTCATCTGCGACACGCTCGACCACGCCGTGCCCATGGCCCGCGCGAGCGGCAGCCGCGTGCGCATCGTCACGCTCGACGGGCAGGTCATGAACGCGGGCGGCAGCATGACCGGCGGCTCCGCCGCCAAAAGCGCGGGCGTGCTGACCCGCGCCAATACGCTCTCGCGCCTCGCGGAAGAACGCAAAGCGCTCGCCGCCAGCGCCGAGACCCTCCGCCAGCAGGCAGCCGAGGCCGCCTCGCTCGCCGCGAAGACCGAGTTTGAGATCACCGCCGTCCAGGGCCGCCTCCGCGAAGCGGAGGACGAGGTCCTGCGCCGCACCGAGGAAGCCAAGCAGGTCCAGCTCCTGGCCGCGACGGTCGAGGAAAACCTGCAGAATCTCGAAGCCGAGTTCACCCGCCTCACCACCCGCACCGGCGGCGAGGAGGGCAAGCTCCAGACCCTCAAGGACCAGCTGCGGCAGCAGACGGACGCCCAGTCCGCCCTTGCGCAGCAGGAAGCGGCGCTCGACGCGGAGCAGTCCTCCATTTCCGCCCGCCAGCAGCAGTCCGCGGACGAGATGACCCGCCTGCGCCTGCAGGCCGCCGCCATCGAGGCGGCCCGCAGCGCCTCCGAGACCACCATCGCCCAGCTGCAGGCCCTCAGCGAGGCCATGCAGGGCGACGTGACCCAGAAAACGAACCTGATCGCCGAATACGAGGCGCAGATCGCCGCGCTCGAGGCGCAGATCGAAGAAAAGACCACCGCGCTCGCGGCGGGCGCCCGTGAGCTGGACGAGGCCCAGCAGACACTCAAAGCCGCCGTCGACGCCCGCGCCCAGCTCGAGGCCAAACGCAACCAGACCGAAAAGCAGGCGCAGGAGAAAAACCAGTCCATCCTCCAGCTCGAACGCGAAACAGCCCGTCTCGAGCAGAAAAAGGCCACCAGCGAGCTCGAGGAAAAGCAGATCGTCGACCGCCTCTGGGATTCCTACGAGCTGACGCCCGGCACCGCCGAAAAGGAGATCGTCGAGATCGAAAATCTCGCAGCCGCCAACAAGCGCATCGGCGAGGTCCGGCGGAAGATCTCCGCCCTCGGCACGCCGAACCTCGGCGCGATCGACGAATACGCCCGCGTGTCCGAGCGCTACGAATACCTCACCGCCCAGCGCGACGATGTACAGCACGCCAAATCGGAGCTGGAAACGATCGTCGCCTCCATCACGACCGAGATGACGGAGATCTTCGTGCGCGAGTTTGCCCGCATCGACGAGTATTTCGGCAAGACCTTCGCCGAGATGTTCGGCGGCGGCAAGGCCTCGCTCATTCTGGAAGATAAGTCCGCGCCGCTCGAATGCGGCATCGAGATCCGCGTCCAGCCGCCCGGCAAGCAGGTCAAGACCATCACGCTGCTCTCCGGCGGCGAGAAGGCCTTCGTCGCCATCGCGCTCTATTTCGCCATCCTCAAGGTCCGGCCCACGCCGTTCTGCATGCTCGACGAGATCGACGCCGCGCTGGACGACCGCAACGTCGAGCGCTTCGCCAGCTACCTCCATACCCTCAGCGACAAGACCCAGTTCATCGTCATCACCCACCGCCGCGGCACGATGGAAGCCGCCGACGTCCTCTACGGCGTCACCATGCAGGAGCAGGGCGTCTCCAAGATCCTCCGCCTCAGCCTCGACGAGCTCGCCAAACAGCTGGGCATCACGGCGTAAGACGGATATCACGTTCCAAAGCCTCCCCTCCTAGGGGAGGTGGCCCGGCGAAGCCGGGACGGAGAGGTCGTTTCAAATTTGCGACAACCTCTCAGTCAGCCTGCGGCTGACAGCTCCCCTTTCAGGGGAGCCTTGGGTTTTGCCTTTTCCACTGCCAAACCATCCAGAAAGGATTCAGATACATGGGATTTTTTGAAAAACTCAAGCAGGGGCTGAGCAAGACGGCCAGCTCCATCAGCAGCGTCTTCACCGCCAGCGAGCTGGACGACGACTTCTACGACGATCTGGAAGAGAGCCTCATCGTCTCCGACCTCGGCATGGACACCACCGAGACCGTCATGGACCGCCTGCGCCAGACCGTCCGCGAGCAGCACATCAAGACCGTCGACGAGGCCAAGATCGCCCTGCGCGCCATCCTCGCCGACATGCTGAACGTCGGCGACTCCGGCCTGCGGCTCGACACGAAGCCGTCGGTCATCCTCGTCATCGGCGTCAACGGCGTCGGCAAGACCACCACCATCGGCAAGCTCGCGCACCAGCTGCGCGACCAGGGCAAAAAGGTCCTCCTGTGCGCGGGCGACACCTTCCGCGCTGCCGCGGCCGACCAGCTCGAGATCTGGTCGGAGCGCGCCCACTGCGACATCATCCGCCAGCACGAGGGCGCCGACCCCGCCTCCGTCGTCTATGACGCCATCGCCGCGGCCAAGGCCCGCGGCAGCGACGTCATCATCTGCGATACCGCCGGCCGTCTGCACAACAAGCAGAACCTCATGAACGAGCTGAACAAGATCTCCCGCATCCTGGACCGCGAGCTGCCGAACGCCAGCAAAGAGGTCCTGCTCGTCCTCGACGGCACGACCGGCCAGAACGGCCTCCTGCAGGCCAAACAGTTCCAGGAGTGCGCGGGCGTCACCGGCATGGTGCTGACCAAGCTCGACGGCACGGCCAAGGGCGGCGTCGTCATCGCCGTGGCGCAGGCGCTGCAGATCCCGGTCAAATTCATCGGCGTCGGCGAGCAGATCGACGATCTCATGCCCTTCGACGCGAAAAGCTTCGCGGAGGCGCTCATATGAAAGTGATCCTGGCCAGCAAAAATCAGCATAAGCTCACCGAGCTCTCGGCGATCTTGTCCGGCCTCGGCTTTGAGATCGCGCTCGAGTCCGAATACGGCCTCGATATCGACGTCGACGAGACCGGCACGACCTTTGAGGAAAATTCTCTTCTCAAGGCCGAGGCCGTCATGAAGGCCAGCGGCCTGCCCGTCCTGGCCGACGATTCCGGCCTCATGGTCGATAGCCTGGACGGCGCACCGGGCGTCTATTCCGCCCGCTACGGCCACAAAAACTCCGATGCCGAGCGCATCGACTATCTGCTTGCAAACCTGAAGGACGTTCCGGCGGGCAGCCGCGCGGCGAAGTTCGTCTGCGTCATCACCTGCCTGTGGCCGGACGGCCGGAAGATCGTCGTCCGCGGCGAATGCCCCGGCGAGATCCTCTTTGCCCCGCAGGGGACCGGCGGCTTCGGCTATGACCCGGTCTTCTTCCTGCCGGAGCTCGGCAAGACCTACGCCGAGCTCACCCCGGCGGAAAAGAACGCCATCTCGCACCGCGCACGGGCCCTGCAGGCCTTCTGCAGAATCTATCAGGAGGAATTGGAACATGATGACAAGTAAAGAACGCGCCGCGCTGCGCGCGCAGGCCAATCCGCTGGAGGTCACCCTGATCGTCGGCAAGAGCGGCATTTCCCAGACCCTTCTGGACGAGGCCGTCATCCTGCTCGACAGCCACGAGCTCGTCAAGGGCCGCGTCCTCGAGACCGCCGGGCTCACAGCCCGGGAAGCGTCCGACATGCTCTGCGAAGCGCTCGGCGCCGAGGGCATCGCCTGCGTCGGTACGAAATTCGTGATCTGGCGCAAGTCGGAAAAGCTCGCGCAGGAAAAGAAAAAAGCCGCGGCCAGAAAGCCCGCCAAAAAGAAGCCCTCCGGCAACGACAACCCCGTCAAGGCCGGCCTGCGTGCCCGCAAGCAGGCGGCCGAGCAGCAGCGCAAGCAGCGCAAGCAGTACTTCCACGACAAGGCGGTCGCCGCCGCGATCGAGCGCAGCCGCCAGCAGAAGGAAGAACAGGATTAACAAACCGCAGGGGAGGCACGGAATATGAGACGGATCGGCATTTACGGCGGCAGCTTCAACCCGCCGCATCTGGGCCACGTGCTGGCGGCGCGGAACGCGCGCGCGCTTCTGCAGCTGGGCGAGATCCTTTTCATCCCGGCGGCCATCCCGCCGCATAAGGCCGTGGCCGGCGGCTCGCCGGACGGCGAAACGCGCCTCGCGCTCACCGAGCTCGCCATTGCGGGCGAGCCCGGCATGTCCGTCAGCCGCATCGAGCTTGACCGCCCCGGCCCGAGCTATACCGTGGATACGCTGCGCGCGCTCCGGGAAAGCTATGGGCAGGACGAGCTGTTTCTGCTCATGGGGACCGACATGTTCCTCTCCTTCTTCCAGTGGCGCGAGCCGGAAGCCATCGCAAAATTGGCGACGCCCGTCTGCATGGCCCGCGTGCGCGCCGATGCCGCGCTTTCCGCCGCCCTTCAGCAGCAATCGCAGGCCGTTGAGACCGCCTTCGGCGTCCGTCCCATCGTCCTGCAGAACGAGTGTCTGGAGATCTCCTCCACCGAGGCCCGGCGGCTGCTCTTCTTCGGCATCGCGGACGGGCTTCTGCACCCGGACGTGCTGGCGAAGATCGAGCGGGAAAAGCTCTACGGCGTGGGCGGCGACTACCGCGGCCTGCCGTTTGAAGACCTGCGCCGCGTCAGCCTCTCCCTCCATAAGGAAAAGCGCCGCGCACACACGCAGGGCGTATCCGACACAGCCGTGCAGCTCGCGCAGAAATACGGCGCAGACACGCAGCTGGCCGCCCGCGCGGGCATCCTCCACGACGTCACCAAGGCGCTCACGCCCGGCGAGCAGCAAGCGCTCATCGGCCGCTGGCAGCTGCCCGTGACAGATTTTGAGCGCGCAAATCCGCAGCTCCTGCACGCCAAGACCGGCGCGGCGGCCGCCCAGAGCATCTTCGGCGAAAGCGACGCCGTTGTCAGCGCCATCAAGTACCATACGACCGGGAAGCCCGATATGACGGCGCTCGAAAAGATCATCTATCTGGCCGACATGATCGAGCCGAACCGCACCTATCCCGGCGTGGACGCCATCCGCGAAGCCGCGGCGCGCGATCTCGACGCGGGCGTGCTGCTCGCGCTCGAGCGGACCATCGCCTTTTTGCAGGAAGAGCGGGCGGCCGTGTGCGAGACTTCCATCCACGCGCGTGACTGGCTCCTGCAAGCCCGAAAGGAACTCTGAATGAAATTGTTTGGCAATCGCCGCCGCGCAGCCCATGCCGCGCCGCGGCAGAAGCTCCCGCGCGGCACGCGGGCGGCGATCATCGCCGTGTGTGTCGTGCTGGCGCTGACGGGCGGTGTGTTCGCCGCCTGGAAGCTGCTCGTAAAGCCTGTGCAGCGCCCCAGCCTCTCCCAGCCGGATCCGGAGCCGGTATCCGAGCCGGACGAGGCCGAGCCCTCCGTCATCCATGTCACACCGCATGAGACGGAGCAGCCGGAGGAGGAACCCGAGCCGGACGTCCCCACCGAGCAGCCCAAGGCCCTGCAGGACGGCGTCTACAACATCCTCATCTGCGGCACCGACGACGACGGTACCCGCACCGACACCATCATCATCGCCCATCTCGACGCGAACGACCATACGGTCGCGCTCCTGTCCATCCCGCGCGACACGCCGGTCGCGACCGGCGGCGGGGGACTCATGAAGATCAACTCCGTCTACGCAGGCGGCAAGGACGGCATGGAGCGCCTGGCCGCCAGGCTCAAAGACCTGCTTGGCTTCCCGGTCGACGGCTACGTGCTCGTGGACCTCGAGGCGTTCCAAAAGACCGTCGACCTTGTCGGCGGCGTCGAATTCGACGTGCCGATGGACATGAACTACGAAGACCCCTCGCAAAACCTCTATATTCACCTGCAGAAGGGCCTACAGACGCTTGACGGCGAACAGGCCATGGGCCTCGTCCGCTTCCGCAAGGGCTACGCCACGCAGGACATCCAGCGCACCCAGACCCAGCAGCAGTTCCTCAAGGCCCTGGCCAAGCAGTGCCTGTCCGTCAGCAGCCTGACGAAGCTCAGGGAATTCGCGGATATCTTCTCCCAATACGTCACCACGAACCTCACGACCGGCAACATGGTCTGGTTCGGCAAGGAACTGCTCAGCTGCGATTTTGACAATATGAAGACCTACACCGCCGAGGGCGAGGGCGCGATGATCAATGGTGCGTCCTATTACCCCCTCTACGCCGGAAAGCTGTTGAGCGTCGTGAACGAAGCCTTCAACCCCTACGATACGCCCATCAGCGCCGGGAGCCTGACCGTCGTCACGCCGGAGACGGCCTATTCCTACCAGAAGCAGACCGACCCCGCCCCGGAGATCCCCGAAACGCCGGAAGCCGCCGAGGCCCCCGACGAGACCCCGGACCTTCCCGCGGAAGACCCTGCGGAGGTCCCCACCGACCCCGTACAACCCGAACAGCCGCTCCCGGACGACCCCTTCGCGGGCGACGCGCTCTGGGAAGACACCGATCCTGAAGAATAGAAAGGAAGCAAACTATGCTCAGTGCAAAAGAAGTCGCCGCGCGCGCGGCAAAGGCGCTCGACGCCAAGATGGGTGAGGACATCCGCCTCATCGGCATCACCGATATCTCGACCCTCGCCGATTATTTCCTCATCTGCACCGCTACCAGCTCCACCCACGTCAAGACGCTCTGCGACGCCGTCGAAGAGACCATGGACGCAGCCGGCGAGCCGATGCTCTCCCGCGAGGGCCATCGCGGCGGCACGTGGGTGCTCATGGACTTCGGCAGTCTCGTCGTCCACGTCTTCACGGCCGAGGCCCGGAAGTTCTACGACCTCGAACGCCTCTGGCAGGACGGCCATCAGGTGAATCTTTCGTCCGTTCTGGGCGAAAACGCTTGACAAATCCGCGAAAAGTAGTACAATAACCCGGTAAAAGGCAAAGAAGGGGAATGCCCCGCGCGAATTTCTCAGAGACCCGGCGGCCGGTGCGAGCCGGGAAGGATGCGCGGACGGCTCTCGCCCCGGAGCCGCTGTTCCGAACCGCAGTAAGGACAGACGGATGGCCGCGTTAGAGGCCGCTTGAGGGCTGCGTCTGCAGCCGAAGCAGGGTGGTACCGCGTAGTTTACGCCCCTGACCGGATGGTCAGGGGCGTTTTTAACGTCAGAATTATCAGACAAAGGAGTTTGTTATGAAATACGATTTTGCAGCCATCGAGAAGAAATGGCAGGAAAAGTGGGAGCAGACCAAGCCCTACGCCGCTGTCACCGGCGACAAAAAGCCCAAGTTCTACGGCCTTATCGAGTTCCCGTACCCCTCGGCCGCGGGCCTGCACGTCGGCCATCCGCGCCCGTTCACCGCGATGGACATCATCTGCCGCAAAAAGCGGATGCAGGGCTATAATGTCCTGAACCCGATCGGCTTCGACGCTTTCGGCCTGCCGACGGAGAACTTCGCCATCAAGAACCACATCCATCCTGCCATCGTCACCAAGCGGAACATCGAAAACTTCACCCGCCAGCTCAAAATGCTCGGCTACAGCTTCGACTGGGACCGCGTCGTCGACACCACCGACCCCGAGTACTACAAGTGGACGCAGTGGATCTTCCTGCAGATGTACAAGCACGGCCTGGCCTACAAGACCACCATGCCCGTCAACTGGTGCACGAGCTGCAAATGCGTCCTGGCCAACGAAGAGGTCGTCGAGGGCGTGTGCGAGCGCTGCGGCGCGCCGGTCATCCGCAAGGAAAAGAGCCAGTGGATGCTCCGTATCACCAAATACGCCGACCGTCTGATCGACGATCTGGACGATTTGGATTACATCGAGCGCGTCAAGACCCAGCAGCGCAACTGGATCGGCCGCTCCACCGGCACCGAGGTCACCTTCCACACCAACACCGAAGACGATATCACCGTCTACACCACCCGTGTCGACACCCTCTTCGGCGTGACCTATACCGTCATCTCGCCCGAGCATCCGCTGCTCGCCAAGTGGAAGGACAAGATCGCCAACTGGGCCGACGTCGAGGCCTACAAAGAGGCTGCCGCCCGCAAGTCCGACTTTGAGCGCGGCGAACTGAACAAGGACAAGACCGGCGTCCGCCTCGAGGGCATCGAGGTCACGAACCCCGCCACCGGCAAGGTCGTGCCCATGTTCGTCTCCGACTATGTCCTCATGAGCTACGGCACCGGCATCGTCATGGGCGTGCCCGGCCACGACCAGAGAGACTGGGACTTCGCCACGAAGTTCGGCCTGCCCATCGTCGAGGTCGTCAAGGGCGGCGACATCACCAAGGGCGCTTTCACCCTCAAGGACGATACCGGCATCATGGTCAACTCCGGCTTCCTGGACGGCATGACCGTCAAAGAGGCCATCCCCGCCATGAAGCAGTACGCCATCGACCAGGGCTGGGGCCACGAAAAGGTCAACTACAAGCTGCGCGACTGGGTCTTCTCCCGCCAGCGCTACTGGGGCGAGCCCATCCCGATGGTCTCCTGCCCGAAGTGCGGCTGGGTGCCGGTCCCCGAGGATCAGCTGCCCGTCGTTCTGCCGCAGGTCGAGAGCTATGAGCCGACCGACGACGGCGAAAGCCCCCTGTCCAAGATGACCGACTGGGTCAATACCACCTGCCCGTGCTGCGGCGGCCCCGCCAAGCGTGAGACCGATACCATGCCGCAGTGGGCCGGCTCCAGCTGGTATTTCCTGCGCTATATGGACCCGCACGACGATCAGGCGCCTGTCTCCAAGGAAGCCGAGCAGTACTGGGGCCCCGTCGACTGGTACAACGGCGGCATGGAGCATACCACGCTCCACCTGCTCTACTCCCGTTTCTGGCATAAGTTCCTCTACGACATCGGCGTCGTCCACACCAAGGAGCCGTATGCCAAGCGCACGAGCCACGGCATGATCCTCGGCCAGAACCCGCACTACGTCGGCAACGTCTCCACTGAGGCCGAGAAGCAGGCCCTCATCGAAAAATACGGCAATCAGGCCCTGCGCCCGGCCGTCAAGATGTCCAAGTCCCTCGGCAATGTCGTCAACCCCGACGATGTCGTCAAGGCCTACGGCGCGGACACCATGCGCCTGTATATCATGTTCATCGGCGACTTTGAAAAGGTCGCCACCTGGTCCGACGAGGCCGTCAAGGGCTCCAAGCGCTTCCTCGACCGCTGCTGGAACCTCATGGACATGGCCTCCGACTCCGAAGCACTCAGCGAAAAGAACGAGGCCATCATCCACAAGACCATCCGCAAGGTCACGCAGGACATCGACGAGCTCAAGATGAACACCGCCATCGCCGCCCTCATGACCATGGTCAACGAGTTCTACGCCAACGGCCTGACGAAGGGCGACCTCAAGATGCTCATGCTCATGCTCAGCCCCTTCGCCCCGCATATGGTCGAGGAAATGTGGGAGCTGACCGGCGAGGCCGCGAAGACCGGCACCATGGCCATGCAGCAGCCCTGGCCGGAATACGACGAGAGCAAGACCGTCGCCTCCCACGTCGAGATGGCCGTCCAGGTCCTCGGCAAGCTCAAGGGCACGATCAACGTCCCCGTCGACTCCGAGCAGGACTTCATCGTCGAGACCGCCAAGCAGAACGAGAAGGTCGCCCGCGCCATCGACGGCAAGACCATCGTCAAGGTCATCCTTGTCAAAAATAAGCTCGTGAACCTGATCGTAAAGTAAACAAAATTTTTGAAATTTGCCGGACAGGCGAAAAAAATGCTTGACTTTACAACGCCTGTTCACTATAATAATGAAGCCAATTATGTTGGCCCTGAAAGCAGCCTGGATTTAGCCGGCTGCATCGGAGGGAGGGAAAACAATGTCTGAAGTTCGCGTCAAGGAAGGCGAGTCCCTGGAGAATGCTCTCAAGCGGTTCAAGCGCAGCTGTGCAAAGGCCGGCGTCATCGCAGAGGTCAAGAAGAGAGAGCATTATGTCAGCCCCAGCCTGAAGCGTAAGCAGAAGTCTGAAGCTGCTCGCAAGAACAGAAAGAAGTTCTATTGATCCCTTCCCGGTTCATAAGACAAAAAACGCTCCGTGCACCCGCACGGAGCGTTTTTTATATCCAAAGGCTCCCCTCCCAGGGGCCGATTCCCCCTATCAGGGGGAAATGTCCCGAA
>ERZ507033.255-NODE-255-length-23563-cov-5.749617_pt1 | contig 23563 bp, 21 predicted proteins | sample MGYA00512874_ERZ507033 | MGnify/ENA metagenome assembly ERZ507033
ATGATCGTATTGACCAGCTTGAGGATGTCCTTCTCGCTGCGGATGTAGCTAAAAGGGTTGTAGTGCATGGATTTCCGGAAATTGATGGTGTTCAGCGACTTGATGACATAGCCACCCTTTTCGAGCATCTTGCCGCACTCCACCAGCACCGTACCCTTCGGGTCGGTGACAACGTATGAACTGTGCATCTGCATCAGATTTGGTTTTACAAAAAAGCGCGTCTTGCCTGAGCCGGAACCGCCGATGACAAGGATGTTCTTGTTGCGGGCGTATTTCGGCTGCTTTGGACGGCTGTTCATGGTCAGGAACTCCGTCTGCGTCAGAATGACATTGTTGGAGAACTCCGGGTCCATGTACGGCTTGATGTCCTCCGGCTTACCCCATCGTGCAGATCCGTATTCTTCGCCCTGCCGGAACTTCTTGCGGTTCTTGCCCTTGACGTAGACCGCCAGCTTGAGCAGCGCACCGGCAATCAGCCCGATAAGCAGATCGATGGGATGAAAGCTGGGCAGCGGATTTGCAAAGGCAGTGCCGAACACGGCAAAGCCGTTTGTCAGCTTGTCGATGAACTCTGTGCCGGGAGCGAGACGAAATACGGCGGCAATCTTATCCGCAAAGTAGAAGGCGAAGACATACGGAAGGTTCAGAAGAATGAGCTTCTTCATATCGGGTTTGTTCACAGCTCCACACCCCGATCCTTGGTCTTGACCTTGACTTTCTCTTTGTGCTGTGCCTTGCTCTGGGCTTTCTCCTGATCCAGCTTGTGCCGGATGGACGGCTGTTCCTTCTGCTTGACGGTTTTTGCGGAGAACTCCTTGAACGCGGCGGTCATAACATCAACATCTCGTCCCTTGAAGAAGACAAGATAGCTGGGCGGCTCAACGGAAACGTCCTTCTTGAGCGCAAAGTCCAGACCGTATTTGCTGGCAGTCCGCTCAAAGGACTTGATGTTGCCATCCGTCACTTCGATGTTGGAGATGGCGGCGTTCTGGCTCATCAGATGCTTGATGGACTGCTTGCCGCGATAGGTTTTTGGCTGCTGCATCTGCTTCTGCGCCTTCTCAATCTCCTGCACGAACTTGTCCAGTGCCTTTTTCAGCACCTCGGCTGAGATTTTGCCGCCCTTGATCATGATTGCAACAACTTTGGTGTTGACTTCATCCTGCATTGCAGTGATACCTCCTTTCCTTGAAATGATTGAGGGAATGCTGCCTCAGCTAAGGCGGCACAATCCGGCGATAGATGATTTTCATTTACACTGTCCTCCTTTCCGAGCATTGCTCACGATGGTATTCATTAAAGAGTGTCTTCGCAAAGGCTATAATCGTAGGTCTTCGGCTTCTTTGACCCTGCCGATCTGTCCTGCCCGTAGAAATCATGATTGACGAGCGCGGAGTAGTAATTGTCTATCGTCAGAGAGGCGTTATACAGAGCGGTCAACAGGTACGCCCGGATATTACGGATGTCTGACGGGTTCTTGTTCATTGCTTCCAGAACGTACTCTATGTGGCTGCTATTCAGCTTGAGAAAGCGGGACTTAACCACTTGCTGCGGCATATCCTCGCCATTGATACGGATGGTCGGAGCGGTAGAGCAGACGGCATCCAGCATGATGTCCATGATCTCCCGGAAGCGGTCTTTATCGAACTTCGGATCCTGACAGAGAATGTTGTAGTCAAGATTCTCTTTGATAATCTCTTCATACTCGCTTCGCTCATCCATCCTGTCCATCCCATCAAGATTGATGGATTGATAGTTCTTTGAGAGAGTATTTCTTTCTTGGGTAATTACTTGATCAGTATTTATTTGTGTGGACTTATCCCCGCGTGGATTATCCACATCTGGCTTCTCCACACATGGATTTTCCGTGTGTGGCATTTCCCGTTCTGGCGTGGACTCCTGCGGCTCTTCGTATATCTCAAAGATTGTGTTGCTCATCCTGCCTTTACCGTCTCTCTGCCGGTGCCGGACAAGGTAGCCGTGCTTTTCAAGCTCACGGAGCGCGGAGAGAATGGCATCCGGACCTTCCTTGCAGATTGCAGAAAGTCCCTTGGTTGAGAACTTCCAGCCATCATTGAACGAGAGCATCTTTGAGAGAAGACCGACCGCCTTGAGTGACAGGCTCTTGTCTCGGAGGTGGAAGTTCGCCATGACGGTATAGCCACGATTTTTATTTACGCGATAGACTGCCACGAAAATCACCTTGCTATCTTGGGAAGCAGCTCTTCGCCGCATTTTTTCTGGAACTTCATTCGGATGACCTCCTTGCCCTTCGGCGTGAAGTAGGTCTGAGAACCGGTGTAGCAGTATGTCACGAAATCGCGGACGATGAACAGTCCGGCATTGCTGTCCTTGTTGTAGGGAAGAAGCTGACCGGAGGGAGATCGGAACAGGTACTTCTCCCTGAGAAGGAACTGGACGAACTTGCGCTCCGGGATTTTCAGTTCCTTCGCCGTCGTTCGGATATTGGTGCAGTCATCCGGATTGATGAAGGCGTCGTAGTAATCGGCTTTGGGCTTTGCCGTGTTCAGCTCACACTCAAGAGCCTTCACGCGATTCTTTTCCAGAATCAACGCCTGAGCAAACTCCACAATGACCGCAGGTTCCTTCTGAATGCGTTCCAGAAGGGAGTCCGTCATGTAGCCGCCGGTCTTGCGGATCATGGGGATGACATCATGTGTGATCCAGCGTTTGAAGGCTTTGGCTTCGGGCTTACGGCTGCTCAGAATAAGCGTGTAAAGTCCAGGTTCGTTCACCACCGTCATGTTGGGATTGCCTCGTTTATTACCCTCATTTGAAATGAGGGTAATCATCTTCTCGTCCGCATCCAGCCGTGAAATGGCTTGTGACGAATTGCCGATCTCCAAAGCCCTGCACACGTCTACCGCCACAAACCACGGCTCGTTTTCGATCAGGGCTGTTCGGATTTCTCCAAACTGTTCATTCTTGAAGACTTCGATTTTGTTATCCATGATTGATTTCCTTTCCGGCAGCAGATGTGCCACTTTGATTTTTGAGGGTAGAAACGGGATTGCAGCAGTAGGGACACTCTGCAAACACGCAGGACTGATATTTCCAGAAGGGGCGATGAAAGCGGCAAGTACGGCATTCCGGTATAATGCCCTCGCAGCCGCTATCGAAATGGGAATACGGCGTTTCCTGCATCAAGGCGTCAAATGCCTTGGCAGAATCTCTTGTGTTCATTGCCTTGACCTCCAATTTGACAAAAAATAAGCCCCGTTATTGTTCTGCTATGCGCAGTGCAATAACGGGGCTTTGCTATACGAATTATTCTGTTGTATCAAGTTTATCAAGAAAACTTTTGATGAGCAGCGTGTGCTTCCAAGTTTTTCGTGTAATGTCGAAGCTGTACTGAGAAACGAGGAAATCTACGAGGCTGATCTTTGGTATAAGGAACTTTCCGGAGATATTGAATGATTTGAGCTTCTTGGCGTTGCACCAGCGATGAAGAGAAGCATCGCAGTAGCCGATTGCCTCAGCCACTTCAACGACGGTCAGCAGATCACCGTACTGACAAAACTCGTCTTCCATGTATTTTCGGAAGTTGGCTCGTTCCTCTTCGGACAGCTTCGTCAGCTCATTCCGATATGTGACACGCGAATTGTAATGACCTGACCGTTCCTGATACCAGCGATCCGGTGCGCGGTAGACCTCCGGGTGAAGCTCCCGGTCAATCAAATAGAAGATTATATCGTCGGTGCGGATTGTGTACCGGCGAGTTTTCTTGCCCGTATCTTTGCACGGGACTAAACCGTTTTGCAGAAGGTGCAGAGCCGTTGCTTTGCTGATATGGGCGATCTGGTAGAACTGATCTTTCGAGACCGCCTCAGGGTATTTGCGACGGATGGATTCGTAATATTTCATGCTTTCAGTCATGCGGATAACCACCTTGATTTTGATGTTCGGTATCGGTAGGTATCATCTGCATTGGACTGTGATTTCTCCCCGAGTTCTCCCCATCTTCTCCCCAACGGGCTTTTTTCTCCCCAAAACCAGATTTCTTTCGAACTCCTTGCTCTGTCTGGGCTTTCGGGATTTTCAACCTTCAAGGGCGGAAAAATGCTGATTTTTCAAGGGTTTGCAAACTCTCGCATTGTCCGTGAGTTTCCGCCGTTTTCCTTCAAAGTCCGGATAGCGACTCTGACTCGAAATCGGGGCCGTCGACAATTGCCTCTAAAATCGTTTCCCCAATACCCCTTATCGCGCCAACGACAGAAACGTCGTTGAACCGTATTCCAGTTACAATAATCAGGTGGTAAGTCGCACCAAGGTGCACCAGTACGCAAAATCCAAAACACAGCATTGATAAACAGTCGAGTATCTTTGGCGTTGCCGCCCCATGTACCCTTGTTCCCAATAGTGTACGGCTCTATCAAGGCCCACGCTTTGTCCGAAATATCACGCCGATGATACGATGCTACCATGAAAAAAACCTCCCAGGTGCGCTCTCTCCATGATATCACATTTCTATTGTCGACACTATCTATTGAGTTGTGCGTTTCTTCACCAAAGTAGCAGGCACAACACTCTCGTGGGGCAAATAGTTTTCCAAAGACTCAATAGCAATCTGAGCCATCAACGGAATATTTTGATCGATGGATGTAATAGGATAAACAGCGTAATCTGATTCGGGAGAATTGTCATACCCGATTATTTCAATCTTTTCAGGAATGCGGATACCTTGTATTATGCATTCTCGCTGCAATAGATTGGCGATATCATCATTAGAGCAAAAGATGCCAATTTTCTTATTATTGTATTTTTCTATGAGCTGTGATGTCAGCCGGCGCATCGCCTGATGCGCGACTTCTGAGTAAGGGTCGGTCAGTCCCTCGTCAATACAGATTTCAAAAGGGTAGTCCTTTAACACATATTCGAAGCCCACGATGCGCTTGAAGGAAGGCCAGTCTTCATGGTATCCGTTATTGATATGCACAAACACATCGCACTTATTTTGTATGAGCAGTTCGGCAGCCAACTTGCCGCCTGTGAAATTGTCATTGTTTATTTGCTTGAAATTGCCTCCCGACCTTTCAATGGAAATGACGGGTATGCCCAGGTTTTCTATTTCTGTGCCGCTCAACATATGGCTCAGCAAAATCAATCCTTTGATACGGTAGGATTTCAAATTATTGATCAGTTCAAGTTCCTCTTCCCGCGAATCATTGGAAGTATACACAATAAAACTATAACCTTTGCTTTTGCCCTGTTTGATCAATTGATTAAGAATTTCCGAATAAAAGTTCAGGTGAAGGTGAGGAAAAATGGCACCGACAAGGTTGGATTTTCCTGTCACCAAAATGCGAGCCAGATTGTCCTGGCTGTAGTTCAGTTCCTTCACCGCGTCCTCAATGGAGTTCTTTGTATCTTGGGATAGAAGTTCTGGGTGGTTGAAATACCGGGATACTGTGGTGAGAGACATACCACTTTTTTCAGCAATATCCTTAATCTTAACCTTTTTCATAATTTATCCTCGCATTCGTTGATACTATACTATATACTATATCACAGTAATAAATATTTTCAAGCAGGTAATGAAAATATTTATTAAATAAATTTCACAGATCAAGCTTTTCTTGCTTCAAAAATTGCCTTTTCAATGGTTATATCTCACAAATTTATGCAATACTTCTTGTTCACAATAGAAAAAATGAAATTATTATATGAAAACGATTGACATTCCGTTTCGAGGTTTGTATTATATAGGCATACCCTACTCATCATAAACACAAGGAGGATAAAAATGAAATTAGCGAAACGACTTTTGCCGCTGATGATGGCAGTGCTCCTACTAGCAAGTCTGTTGGCTGCCTGTGGCGGGGGAAACTCCGGCAGTGGAGTTGCTAACAGCGAAGGCACAAACACAGCAACTTCTGAGCCGTCAGGTTCCACTGCGGAACCTGACGCGAAGGGCAGCAAGACGCTCACCGTGCTGGTGGAGGGCGGCAGCCCCGCCAATACGGTGGTGGAGGCCACTAAGGATGCCTTCAAGGAGCAGACAGGTGTTGAGATTATTGTTGATGCTGTTCCCTACGCTGGCATTTATGACAAAGTGATGGCAGAAATAAGTTCCGGTACTGCCCGGCACGACCTCATCTGTATCGACGCGCTGTGGTTATCCGCAATGAAGCCCGGCTTAGCCTCGCTGAATGACGTGGTCACCGATGAGGTGAAAAACGACAGCATGCCGGGCTTGTTGGAAGGCGCCACCATCGACGGTGATTTGCTGGGTTACCCCCTGTGGACCAACACCCAGCTTTTGATTTACCGCACGGATATGTTCGAAGACGCCGACAATATGGCAGCGTTTGAGGCTGAATACGGCTACCCTCTGGCACCGCCCACAACCTGGGAGCAGTTTGCTGATGTAGCCAAGTTCTTCACCAAGGATGATATGTATGGCACCGCACTACACGGCTATGGGCCTTGTGCTCCCACAATGTTTTTGAATTTTGCCTCGCAGGCCGGAGCCCGCCCACTGGTGCTTAACGATGACATGTCCGCTGCGAATATCAACGACCAGGCCTACGTGGACGCCCTGACTTATATGCAAAGAATGCAGCAGGACGGCGTAATTCCTCCCGACACCATGGCCATCGGTGCCGAAGTGTGTAACCAACTGTTTGTTAATGGCAAGATTGCTATGCAACTAAACTGGGCGCACCAGTATGCTTCCGACTATGAGCGTCTGGGCGACAAAGTGGGTGTCGCCCCCAACATTGCCGGTCCTGCCGGTGTTGGCGCCATCTCCGGCCCTTGGTACATGAGCCTGATGAAAGACTCCCCAAACCAAGATGCGGCCATTGAGTATATGAACTACATGTTTGACAACAACAGCGAATTCCTGAGTGCAGGCCTGAAGGTATCCGCTCGTATTTCCGACTTTGAAGAGTACAGCGTCCAGCCGGAATACGCACACCTGAATGCCATGATCGAAACACTGAAAGGGCCCATGAGCCAGAATCGCCCCAACACTGCCAAGTGGAAGCAATTAGAGGAAGTTCTCATCGAGATGATACAAAACGTCTTTGGCGGCAACGACCCTCAGCAGGAGGCGGATAACGCCAAGGCCAAAATCGACTCCATCATGGGATAGCAGGAGATGGTCGCGGGAAAGCTCGATTTGACTGTCCCAAATCCGTTTTGATTTTCGTCTTTCAACGAAAACGTGAGTAGGGTCCAGAAGATTAAAACAGATTACAGATCACAGCGGCGGCAGGAACAGATGGTTCGCCAATTCCCGCCGCCGCACTTTTAGGGGGTATTTGCTTATGATGAGCCGCAAAACCTTGCTCATATTCTTTTTGCCAGGGGCTATTTTCATGATGGTGTTTTTGGTGGTCCCTCTTGTTCAAATGCTGGTAAACAGCTTCTTTAACTATGAGTTGGGCGGTGAACGTGAGTTTATCGGCCTGGCCAACTATATCAAGCTTTTCACTTCGTCCTCTTTTCTGAAACCGCTTAGAAACACCATAGTATATGTAGTCATCGCGGTATCCTTTGAACTGATTTTTGGCTTGGTTATGGCTTTACTGTTCAACACTCCCTTTCCCGGAAACAAAGTGCTTCGCTCCTTTTTCCTCACGCCATTGATGATTGCTCCCATTGTAGCAGGATTAATTTGGAAACTGATGCTGAACACTCAGTTCGGTATTGTGAATATGCTGTTGGAAAAAATCGGTATCATCGGCAATATCAATGACATTATGTGGTTGGCTGACCCCAATATCGCTCTGATATCTTGTTGCATTGCGGATATCTGGCTAACGACGCCTTTCATGATGTTGATGCTGTTAGCGGGTTTGAATGGCCTGGACCACAGTGTGATAGAAGCTGCTTCCATCGACGGCGCTTCCGCTTTCCAGAAGTTTTTCCGCATTAAGCTGCCTGGCATCATGCCGGTATTGCTCACTGCCGTCAGCATCCGCATCGTTGACGCAGCACGCACTTTTGACATTGTATGGACACTCACCGAAGGCGGCCCGCGAGGCTCGTCGGAGCTGCTCAGCGTAACTCTTTACCGTATCCTGGTACGCTACAACGACGTGGGGTACGCAAGTGCAATTGCCATCATTTTTGTGCTATTGCTATTAGTTTTTGCCCTCGTCTTCATGAGGGATATGTGGAAACCCAGAAAGGGGAGAATGTAATGATTGAAGGCTACAAGGCAAGGGTCCGATTCGTTAGAGTCACTCTCCTGATTTTGACGTTGCTTTTATCCGCCCTTTTTTTATTCCCTTATGTTTTCCTCGCCCTCTCTTCCTTCAAACCTGCCCAAGAGGTTATTACAATCCCGCCCACTTTCTTCCCCAAAACGTTTTCTATTGAGAACTATCAGGAGATGTACAATTACATCAATGTTGAAAAATCTCTACTGAACAGTTTTGTATCCGCCTTTGGCAGCACAGCCATCGCTGTTCTATTGGGGGCGCTGTCGGCTTTCGCTTTGGTTCGTGCAAATAGTAAGCTAAGCGCCATCTTATTGGCAATGGTCTTTTTCCTGAAGATGATCCCGCTTTCCGCCATTGCTGTTCCCATTTACCGAATTATCACCAGCGTTGGCCTGTATGATACCCGCATAGCACTGGTAATAGTTTTGGCCGCCACCAATATGCCCTTGGTAATCTGGATTATGATTGGATTTTTCCAATCCGTTCCGGTTTCGCTGGACGAGGCAGCCTGTGTGGATGGTGCGTCCTCTCTTGCCACGTTTTTCAGGGTCATTCTGCCGGTCAGTGTGCCGGGCATCGCCACGGCAGGCATCCTCACACTGTTTCTATCCTGGAATGATTTTCTGCTCAGTTTGATGCTGACAAGTACCAACGCTAAAACCTTCACAGTATCTCTGTCAGAATTCCTTTTGGGGTATCAAATCAACCTTGGGCCAATGACGGCAGCTTCCTTCCTGTTCAGTTTCCCCATCATTATCTTGGCCATATTTGCCCAGAAATATATTATACAGGGGCTTACCGCCGGCTCCTTGAAAGAGTAATCCTTGAAAAACAGGCGGCGCAGAGATATCTGTGCCGTTTGGGTATGAGGAGTACAAAAAATGGATTATACACAGCGAATCGTCATGGTTGAAAAAGCCCGTGCCTGAGCTGGCCAGCCAAGCAGATGCAGGTATTGTGCCCGCTTTTTTCTGCGAAAAGGTGGCGGATACCACCGGAGCCGGAGTAATACATTCATGGGCTGTTGCCTCGCTTTTGTTTTGGAGCAGGGGCTGAATGACTTGGATGAGGACGATGTAGAAGCAATGCTTCGATTCGCAAATGCGGTGACTACGTTGGTAATCTCCCAGAAAGGCGCGCTGCTTTGTAGGCCAAATAAGGAGGATGTTTATGTCCGTCAGGACAGCAGATAATAGCATGGATAGCAATTACTATGATGTGACTTCATGGGGTGTCGGGAATCCGCATGAGGACATCGGGGCAGTGATAAATAGCATCATTGCGGACATTAAGGACAGGCAAAAAAACAGAGATGTACGTGACGGCGGGAAGCCGGGGGCGGTTATCTATCTTCCTCCGGGTGATTATCATTTGCGCAGCCAGGTGGTTATCGACATCAGCTACCTGAAAATCATTGGCTCCGGGCATGGATTCACTTCTTCCAGCATTCGTTTCAATACGCCCGAAAGCGAACTGGCAGATTGTCATGAACTTTGGCCGGGCGGAAGCCGTGTTCTCGTGGACATTGAACCTAAAACCGGCGAGGACGAATCCAAAGGGGCCGCGTTTCTTATAAAGCGAAATGGAAATCCCCGCATTAGTTCGGTGCATTTTGCTAATTTTTGTATTGATGGGTTGCATTTTGTGGATGATGGTACTGCCATGGCTAATCCGGAAAACACATATACAAATAGAAAAACAGGCATCTATGTTGGGAGTCCTCAGGATTCTTTTCGGATCACGGGCATGGGGCTTGTGTATCTGGAGCATGGTATAACTATTTATGGCGCAGACGCGCTATCCATACACGACAATTTTATCGCTGAATGCGGCAACTGTATAGAATTGCGAGATTGGGGGCAGGCATCGAAAATCACCGACAACTTGATAGGTGCCGGTTATAAAGGGTATTCTATATACGCGCAAAACTTTGGGGGACTGTTGATTACCGGAAACAATATCTTCCCAAGGGGAGCAAGTTGCATCCACTTTTCCGGCGTGATACGCTCCACCATCACATCCAATCGATTCCATTCATTTTATCCGGGCATGTTAATTTTCGAGAACAAGTGTGCGGACAATCTGGTTTCAGCCAATCACTTTTATCGTGATCACGAGCCCTGGCCCCCTATGCAAGCATATAACAACGGCTTGGATGATTTATATGGCCTCTTGAATATACACGGAAGTAATAATTCAGTGATAGGCAATCACATTTCCGAAACCATTAATGCTGAGCGAATCACGCCATCTGGAGCCATTCCTGTGATTATACATATTGTTTCGGGTGACGGGAACTATATTTCAAACAACCATATCGTCGCAATTGCCAAGGCATCTGAGACAAGTGCAGCTGAAGTAGAATCTTGCTATTCTCTTCAGGTCGGAGCACTATTGGGCGTCAATCGAGCAGAATCTCTGGATGTAATTACTGTGCTGACGGAAAATGAATCAACTCAGAATACAGTTCTGGATTCTGGAATTGATAGTCAGGTTGTTATGGATAAGAATGTGAATGCTTTTAGAGCTACACCAACAATTCGATAATATTCGCAAATTGCAAGAACAAGTTGGACACTGCCGGAAGATAGAGAGGAGCGGGCGCCCGGGCACGGCTCCGGCCTACGGCCTCCGCCGTGCCCGGAAAAATTTCAAAAGTCACGCAGCGAATACAGCATCGAGAAAGGCATCGAATAGCTCTTCAGGAGTGCGATATCCGAGTTTCTTGCGAGGGCGTCCATTCAGTTCGTCAGCGGCGGAAAGAATGTCTTCGTCGGAGAAAGCCTCAATGGAGGCTCCCTTCGGAACAAAAGCGCGGAGCAGGCCGTTGTGCTGTTCGTTTTGCGGGCGCTCCCAAGATGTGTAGGGATGAGCAAAGAAAGCTTTGGTTCCCCATTGTTCCACTTGAGCGAAGTCGGCAAACTCGCTGCCATTGTCGACTGTAATGGTCTTAAAGATACGGGAGAAGTTTTCGCCGTATTCATTGTGCAGCGCGGTCATGAGACCCATCACAGCTTCGCTGGTCTTGCCGGGAATACGGAACGCCAGGTAGGTTTCTGTCTTCTTTTCCAGTAGGGAAAACACCACTGATTATTGTCCGGCGCGCTTACCGACCATGGTATCGCCCTCCCAGTGTCCTTCTTCAAGACGAAGACAAGCAATCTCCGGACGGGTCGAAATACTCGCGCCGTAGTGCCGTTTGTTCGCCATTTCACGATGCTTTGTTGCCTTTCGTTTCAATGCTTCAGGCAATTCTGTGGGTTTAATGGACATGGGACTGTATGTTGCTCATGTCAAGCTGCCAGAGGCGGGAGAAGAAGTTTGCAAAGGTGCCAATTCCAGGCGTGTCTCCATACTCGAACCCACTGAGGATGGCGTATGCAGGCACCGTTTTCATCTGTTCTACCCACTTCGTGTAGGACGGATAACCCAAGGCTATGGACAGCATCATTGAACGCAGCATACAGGACGGAGGTCTTGGTTCAGGGCCAAACAGGGAGTAGCACTCTCGCATGAGCGCGTCTACGCCCGTCAGGTCTTTCAACAAAAAGCGTTCGGCAATGTCCAACAATGTGTCCGGTAAGTCTGCCGGATTAGCGTAGTGGTTGCGCAACTGCTCAACCACAAAATTTTGGTAGGCCGCATGGCCGCCGGGATAAATCGGTAACATCGAAGTCGCCCCCTGTTCGCAAAAGCTGTTTCTGTAAGCAAGGGCGTGAAGCGCCGCATTTTTGGGGCCATTTGTCAAGTCCTTTTTGCAAAAAAGTGGGTGATTTCGATAAAAAAGGAACCTCCAACCCCAGTGTTTTCAAGGGGTTAGAGATTCCGAGAGTCTATATAAGTTCTAAAGGAGGTTCACATGGAATACACCTACGACGATTTGCTGGACCGGCTGACCGACCTGAAGGCCCTGGCCGTGCCGCCTGCGGTTGGGGAGACATCCGGCTGCTTTTCTAGCTATGACCGCCGCTCCCGCTACAACGAGGCCACCGGCCTGTATGAAGACTGGGGCGCCAACAGCGACGGCGACGGCTATATCCGCAGGGAGGGTGAAGACATTGTTGCGCTGGAGATAGACGGGCCGGGGGTGATTTGGCGAGCGTGGAGCGCCAACCCGCAAATGGGGCACATCCGTGTGTACATTGACGGCGCCGCGGCGCCCGCGCTGGACATGCCTTTCCGCGACCTGTTCGAGCGGTTCGATGCCGAGGGCGACCAGTTCTGGCCCGCTAACTTCCCCCGGCTGATGCCGACCCTGTCCCGTGGGCGCAATCGCTTCATCCCCATCTGCTTTTCCACAGGCTGCAAAATCACCCTTGGACCGAGCTGGGGAATGTTCTACCATTTCACCTACACAAAATTTCCGGCCGGGACGGTGGCGCCCGCCTACAGTGCGGCCCTTGAGCGCGCCGCGCAGACGCGCCTGGCTGAAATTGACCGCGCGCTGGCCTTGCGAGGGAAGTTGCCAATGGACGGCATGGAATGGCGGCAGGTGCCGTGCACCGCAGGGGAAAGCACCGTGCTCTACCAAAGTGATACTCCCGGTGCGCTGACAGCCTTCGCCCTGGAGGTCCCGGAGGGAATGCCACCCGCCGCCCTTGAGAACCTGCTGGTGGAGATGTACTGGGATGGTGCGGCGCAGCCTTCCGTGGCATGCCCCCTGCCAAACCTGTTTGCCTGCACGGCGGCGGGCGCGGAGGACTTTCGCTGCCTGCCCGTGGCCAAAAGCGGGGGCCTGTATGCCTGCTTCTGGTATATGCCCTTTGCCTCGGCCAAAATTGTGCTATGCAATGCGGGCGGCACGGATACCCTGCTGCGGGTGGGCTGCCGGACGAAGACCATTCCAGGCGGGGAAGCGGCGGGGCTGCTGCGCTTTTGCGCCCGTACCCACAGCGATGCGTTCGGCGGGCTGGACGCCGCCCGTTTTGCGCCGGGCGGGGATCGTTGGCCCGACTGGCCTCTGCTTCGCTGCCAGGGCCGGGGCCGCCTGTGCGGCGTACACCTGGCGGTAGACAACCGCTGGCCTGAGCCGGACAAGCCCGCTGACGAATGGTGGTACGGCGTGGGGCAAAACAAGACCATTGACTGGTGGTGGGGCGAGGGCGACGAAAAATTCTTTGTGGACGGCGAGGCGTTCCCCTCCACCTTCGGCACAGGCAGCGAGGATTACATTGGCTATGCCTGGGCGGCGGAGCCACCATTTTCTCTTTTTGACAGTGCTTTCGCCGTCCAGAACGCCGTGCCGCTCACCGGAAACGGGATGACCTCGGTTGCCCGCTTCCACATCGTGGACAACATCCCCTTCCAAAACGAGCTTGAAGCTTATATCGAAAAATACAAAGCAAACACATGGGACGATAGCCGCGCCGTGTGCGAATACAGGGCGACCTGCTATTGGTACATGGCGGCGGGCGGCAAAGAAAAAGGCCACCCATGAGATAGGTGTGACTCCAATGACGCAAATCGAAATCAAAAACAATTACCTGTGGCTGCCCGTGCGCACGGGCGACGAAATGTGCAGGCTTACCGTGATGCTGGCGGGTCAAACCGTATATGAACTGGATATTGAAGCGGCCGATGGGCCAGCGGATTTTTACGCGTGGTGGGACGTGCGGCCCTATGCTGGAGAGACACTGGCATTTGACGGTAGCGTGCCCGCAGGGTGGCTGGCGCGGCTTGAGCAGCATGAAGCTATTCCCGAAAAAAAGGAAGACCACCCGGCCATTCACTTCACCCCTCACACTGGGTGGATGAACGACCCCAACGGCCTTCTTTTTGACGGCAAGCGGTACCACCTGTATTTCCAGCACAACCCCTTTGGTACACAGTGGGGCAACATGCACTGGGGCCACGCCGTGAGCCGGGACCTGCTGCGCTGGGAGCAGTTGGACGAAGCCATGTACCCCGATGTAAACGGGGTGATATTCTCGGGTTGCGGCTTTGTGGATAGAAAAAACGCCGCGGGCTGCGGTGCAGGGGCACAGCTGTTTTTCTATACCTCTATGGGCGGCAAGCAGGCTCAGTCTAAAGAATCGCAAACCACACAGCGGCTGGCCCTTGCGCGGCCGGGACGGAGCCTGCTTGAAAGAACCGACGTGGTCTGTGTACCCTTCATCGACCCGGAAACACGGGACCCCAAGGTGTTTTACCATGCGCAAACAGACGCTTACGTCATGGTGCTGTTTTTGCAGGGCAACACCTTTGGCATCTTCCGTTCGCATGACCTCAAAGCATGGGAGCAAACGCAAACCCTTGAACTGGAAAAGGCCTGGGAGTGCCCGGACCTGTTCCAGCTGAAAAATGAAAGCTGTATGGACCGCTGGGTGTTCATCAGCGCCGACGGATACTACTTCGTGGGGGACTTCGACGGATACCGGTTTACCGGCTACACCAGGCGGCGCATGGCCTATTTGGGCACGCTGCCCTACGCCGCGCAAACCTGGGCCAACGTGAATGGCCGGGTGCTGATGACGGCCTGGCTGCGCACAGCCAACACGGGCAAGCCCTGGCGCGGCACCATGTCCCTGCCGCTGGAACTCAGCCTTGGCGGAGCGGAGGAGCGCCTTTGCCTGGCGCCGGCACGAGAACTGCTTGCTGCGCGGCAAGTGCCGCTGTGCGAAGGCGCGAACGCCCCCTGCGACATCACCATTAACGTAAAAGCCGCCGAGGCGACACTGGATATTGCTGACCCAGGCACGCCCAGTGTCAGCCTGGCGTGCTCCGCCGCCGAAATAACCTTTGACATCAAAAACGGTACCTGCACGGTGGGGGATGAAACAGTGCACATGCGCTCCCGTTCCTTTCGCGTCTTTTTTGACTGCGGGACAGTGGAAATATTTTCACTGGATGACGGAGGCTACTATTCGGCGGCGACAGCCGAATGTGGCACCGTGGGAACCCTGGAAGTGCGCTCGGACGCAGCTATCAGCTTGTCTGTGTGGCCGCTTGGATAGAATGGCTTTGCCTTTGAACACGGCATTTAGCCAGTTCGTGTCTATCGCCAACGAAGTGAAAAGTATTATGGTTTTGGTTTGCGATTGGGTCTCAACGGACCGCCAGGGCGTGACTGGCGGTCAAATATCGGCGTAACTACGGCCTGCATTGAACCCGGAAGTCCTTGGGAGAATGGCTTCTGTGAAAGTTTCGATGCCCGGATGCGCGATGAGTTTCTGAACGGCGAGCTTTTCGACACGATGACCGAGGCGCAGGTACTGACGAGACGTTGGGTGTATGACTACAACACCGTCAAGAGACCGCGCAGGGCACCTGAATCAGACCAGCAGGCAACGCCTGTCAGCCAGAACCAGATTCGCCAACGCGAACTGCATATGAAGTTTGGCTTCCTGGGGACTGAAAAAAGAACAGTGTAAATGGAATAACCGCCGAAAATAAAGACGATAATAAATATGCAGCATAAACAGGGCAACGCTGAGGAGCGCCCCGACGATTGCTGCGGCATAGACGGTGAACCGGCGGGCAACAATTGCTTGCCGGTTTCCATTTCACCGGAATGCCTAAACGGATAAACCTCGGGAGTGCGAGGGCAGAGCCCTCGTATCCACCGGCAGGTGGATCTCCCCTCAAGCAGCAAACCTGTCTGCAAAGAATACCATGATCTGGCTGTAACAGAGACCCCAGTCGCGCACCGGCATGGTCCACTTTTTGGTAATTTCCTTGACCGACAGGTAGACCACCTTGCGAATGGAGTCATCTGTGGGAAAAATTGCTTTGGCTTTGGTGAACTTGCGTACCATCCTGTGGTAGGCTTCCACCCTATTTGTAGTATAGATCAAATGCCGAATCTGCTCAGGATAGGCAAAAAATGTGGTAAGCTCGGCCCAATTCGTGTCCCAGGAGCGCAGAATGGACGGATACTTTTGATCCCATTTTTCCCGGAATTCCTCTTTGGCATACTCGGCAGCATCCAGATTCACCGCGCTGTAAATTTTCTTGAGGTCAGCACAGACCGCCTTGCGATCTTTCCATGGTACGAATTTGGCTGAATTTCGCACCTGATGCACGATACACAGCTGCTGCTTTGCCTCGGAAAACACTGCGTTAATGGCATATCCCAAGCCCTTCAAATTATCATGACAGGCAATGAAAACATTCCTAACACCCCGTTTTTTCAGGTCAGAACAGATGGAAAACCGCAAGCGGTTTACGCACCGTTCCCACAGCCTGCGCTCACCCTCTTTTTCCTCCCTGGCTTTCTCCCTATACAAAGATAAGTGTCCATTTTCTATCCCGAAAACGCACAGTTGCCACGACGAACAGAGGGCAGCGTGTCAATATGGCAAAGAAAAGCAAACGGCACACAGGCGGTTTTATCCTCAAAAAAAGCCCCGAAACATGACAAAAAGAAACCCAGCATCACTCCGTTGACGTGATGCTGGGTTTTTAGCCGTAAACTCACTCTGAGACTAAGCCAAAGTGCCGCAGCGCATCTTTGATCGCCTCAACCTTTTCAGGCGGGCAGGGATGATACTCATGTTTTCTCTGCTCCACTGCGTTCGGCGCTTTGTGCATATCCAGTCCGACCATACGCTTGACCTCTGCAATATATGCCGTATGGACTTTGAAGCCGTACTTTTCCTGCACATACTCCTGAATACGCTTATAGGTCGGATGCTCCTTGACCTCGCCGGTTTCCACTTCCATTCTGACCTCAATCGTCAGTGGATTTGTTTCCCGTGACAAGAGGACTACCGTCTCGACTGTTGTTTCAGTTTCCAAGGGAAGCTCTTTCACTTCATCACCATCAACAGGCACAGGAAAATTGAATACGATCTTCTTTATCCAGCTTCCGTCTTTCCTTTTCTCCGGGAACATCTCAATTCGCTCGATAAAGGCCTTCATAAACTCCTTCTGCTCCGCTTCCGTTGCGGAATGGTAGACTTCATCAAATGCCAACAACAAGCGATAGATATTGTCACCGGAAATCTTCTCCTGCTGGATGCTGCGGATCTGACTTTGCAATTCGCCAATCTGAGCTTCGATTTCCTCTATGGTATCATACTGCTCATCATAGCGGCGCTGCAAATCCAAAATCTTTCTGTCATAGTGGACATCGTTGATGTCCAAGGTATCCATCTGACGCTCCAAGCGGCTTTTCGTTCCAAAGGCTTGCTTTAGCCGCCCTTGTAGGACAGCAATCTGCTTTTCCATATCTTCTGTATCAACTGCTGTTCCGATTTTTGCCTGAATCGCTTCTACAAACCGTGGATTATTGACCATAGCGGAGATAACCTTCGCCACAAATTTGTTGATTTCCGTCTGCTCGATATTCAGACGGAAGCTGCACTCATGCCCGGTAGGTGTAACCGTATTTTTGCAGTAGTAATAATACCGTGTTTTCTTGTCCTTGCTGTGCGCCTTGGCGATATTGCCGTACATACTCTTTCCGCAGCATGGGCATTTCAAGATACCGGACAGGATGTGCGCGTGGTCTGGATTGTTAACCTTTTCCCGCTTAAAGGAATTAATCTTGCGCTTTTCCTGTGCCAGATACCAATCTTCTTCGGAAATGATAGCTTCGTGCTGCCCTTCATAAACCGGGAACTCCGACTGCTCAACCACGTGCATCTCGTTTCTTGTACCCTGTTTCTTTTCTGTTCTTCGTCTGCCGTAAGCAATCTTTCCCATATAAACAGGATTGTACAATACATTTTTCACAAAATCTCTTGAAAATCCCGGAATGGTATTATTCTGTCTTAGTTTCTTAGTATAACCATTGCGGTTCAGATATTTTGCAACTCCTGCAACACCCTCGTTTGTATGAATATAACGATCATAGATTACTCGGATAACTTCTGCTTCATCTTCGGCAATAACAAGTTCACCATTATCCAGTTTATATCCATAAGGTGCAAATCCGCCGTTCCATTTGCCCTCACGAGCCTTTTGTTCCCGTCCTGCCATTGTCTGTGTGCGGATATTCTCTCGCTCGATTTCTGCCACCGCAGACAGCACAGAGATCATCAGCTTTCCTGCATCCTTGGAGCTGTCAATGCCATCCTCCACGCAGATCAGATTGACACCGAAATCCTGCATGAGTTGCAAAGAGTTCAGAACATCCGCCGCATTTCTGCCAAATCGGGACAGCTTAAAGACCAGCACATAAGAAACATCATCTTTGCCGTCCTGGATGTCATTCAGCATCCGTTGAAACTCCTGCCGCCCTTGAATGTTCTTTCCGGAAAAGCCCTCGTCAGAATACTCCCCGGCAACGATCATATCCTCGTATGCCGCATACTTCCGCAGCTTGTCACGCTGGGCATCCAAGCTGTATCCGTCAACCTGCATCGAGGTGGACACTCTTGTATAAAGATAGCATTTAAGTTGTTTCTTTTTCAGAATCTCCACCTCCCTCATTCATTTCTTTTACCATAAGTCCCTCGTTGCGGATATAATACTCCAAAAGCCACAGCACATAATCCGGTGCATGGCGGTTGTCCAATTCCCATTCAGTCATAGTCCGATAAGGAATATGGACGAGCTTGCAAAAATCTTTCCGGTTCAGTCCTGTGCTTTCACGCAACTTTATAATTCTGTTTTTACAATCCATCCGTCTTTTCTCCACAAAAGCAAAAAGTACACGTTGCGTAATCATTATAGCATAGCTGTAACGAATACGCAACGTGTAAATTGCAAGATTTTACGCAGCCTTATCCGTCAAAGGCTGCGCTTGATTACTTTCCTCGGAATGCTCCACTTCCTGCGGAGCATCCTGTTCCAATTTATCCAAAACCTGATGTCCATATTTTTGGAACATCCGGCTCATAACATCCACACAGCGGTCAAATGCCGCATTATATTTCGCTTCCTCAAAATATTTCTTCAATAGGCGATTCCTCCATCAAAGTTCCATATCCTGTCCACGCTTCCGAGCAGGGTGTTCGTGTTCCTGTGTTTCCTTTCCTCTGATGAGGATAGAATTGATAAAAGCCCGAACCTTTTCGGATGCGATTTCCAGTGCATCCAGAAAAGGCTGGGCTTTCTGTTTGAGTTCCATATATTTTTCGTTTACTGCTTCATACCGCTGTTTCCAGATGGAAACCGTCTTTTCTGCGGAAGCCAATTTTTCTTTCAGTCGCTTGTTGTCAGCATTGGCAATAATACCGTTGACCGCATAGCGTTTCAGCGTGTCGCATTCATCCGGTGTCAGCACAACATTGTTTCCGAATGTGGCTTTTTTGCCCATTGTTTCAATCTCCTGCACCGTCAGAGCAACGGTCTTTGCTGTTTTGGTTTCCTTTTGCAGAGCTTCCAGTTTCTTTTTCTGCTTCTCCGTAGCAGCCTTGGCATCCGCCAAACTCTGCTCGGCCTGTTCCACCTGTCCGGTCACAGTTTCCAGGCGGTGCTGTTCGGCCTGTACCTTGAACTGTGTCACCGTCAGATGTTCCTCGGTACTGCCACGCTCTCCACGCTCCACATCGGTATATCCGGCGGCTCGCATGAAATTAAAAAAGTCATCCTGCAGCACACTGTAGGACGACTTCAAAATCTTTTTCCCTTTTGCGTTCAACATCGGATTGCCATCTTCATTGAGAACGGGTTTGGATTCCCATTTCTTACTGCGGCTGACCTGTGTGATCGTTTCTTTTACCGTTCCCCGGAGGAATTCATCCTTGCACCGCTTCGACCACAGGATTTGCTTTTCCACCACCGGGATATAAACCACATGGAGGTGGTAGTGATACACATCCTCGCCCAGGGCTTCGGACATTGCCCGGTTGCGCTCATCGGCGTGCATCACAGCAGAGAGGATATACTGCTCACCGCCCACGATCTCCACGGCGGCTTTATAGGCATCAGCATAAAATTGTTTTGCAAATTCATAGCCGCCGTGGTTGTAGAAGTAAGCAGAGTTCACATCAAAAACCAACTCGCCGTATTTGACGGCATCCGGTTTCAGACCCCTGGTGGAGATCACGCCATCCTGTTCCATCTGCTCAAACATTTTCACATAATCGTCCGTGGGTGCTTTGAAATGAACGTTCATGGAAGTGCGCTCCGGTACGATGTCCTGATTGCTGTAACTGTCCTTTTCACGCTCATTGTGTTCCTGTATTTTTTCCACATCATCCGGTGTCGGTAAGTCCTGGTTACGGGCTACGGTGCGGTTTATTCCATCATTTCTTGCCATAGCTTTTTGTCCTTTCTTTGGGATTTGCAGACAGCGAGGAGTTACGGAGAGGCACTTTTTCAAAGTGTAATAACCCACTATAACACTTTCATCCATACACTGGCTGCAAAGTGCCGTGGGCTCTCCGAGGGCTCCTCCGGAGGGGGGATGCGGTCGCTGCAGCGACCTCTGCTGACCAAGGTGAAATGTCTGCAACTTTTCTCATGGTCAGCCCGTCTGCATTGAGCCGTTTTGCGAAACTTACTCTTGCAGACGGAGGCAGTGAAAAACAAATCTTTCGCTGCCATAGAAACAGCCCAAATAATGGAAATGAGCTGTTTCTATCAAGAGCGTTTCACGCTCTGTTGCTGTGTACATACGTACCAGCAATCGGTTTTACTCGACCCTTCGCCATTCCTCCGGAATGTCATCCGGTACGTACGTACACGGCGAATCTCCGTAAAACCTATTTATATGAGGTCTTGCCACAGCTTCCACTCCCATAAATCCCCACACCCGCCGTCCGGCAGAGTTGGTGATGTTGTTGCAATGCTCCAGATTGAATTTCTTGGCATTGGCAATCATGGCGTCGCTGAAGCTGCGGGATTTCAGCGGTGTCAGAGAATTTTCTCTGCACCACATTTCGTAGATTTCATAAAAGTCCTTGGAGCTGATGGAAGCATCCGCCTTCAATCGGATGTATCCCTCCGACTCCATGAAATCGAAAATATTGTTATTGTCACGCTTGACCGTTTCCCGGTTTTCACGGATGCGGTCACTTTCCGTAAACTGAAAGTTGTTGGCAACGAGCCGCTGCAAACCTTCAAAAGCCCAAAGGAAAATACCCTCAGCTTCGGCTTTCATCTTCTCTGCAAGGTCGGGATCGTCGGCTCTGTCCACAGGCTTTTTCTTGGTGGTCAGCACAAGCTGTCTGCGGTAAAAGCCGTCGCTGCGGTCATATAGGGCTTGCAGATCACCATTGCTGAATGCCAGCAACCGGGCAAACATCCAGCCCTGATAGCTCTGCTTGCCCTTGCGTTCCAAGTCCATTTTGCCCTGTGCAGTCACGATGGATTTTACATAGTTGGTCTGGCGCAGAGCTTCCATCCGCATATCGTCATCCACGCACAGCAGGATGTGTTCCAGATCAGCACGAGCGAAGCGGTTTTCGGAAATTTTGCCGATGCTGCCGTCCTTCATATTCGTTCCGAAGATGGCAGACAGCACCGCACCGATTTGGGATTTGCCCTCGCCGCCGTTGCCCTTAATCACCATCATGCGCTGTCCCTTGTTGGAAGGAATCAGACAGTAGCCGATAAACTCCTGCAAAGTGGGGATATCCTCCACATGGAGCAGCCCATCCAGAAAGTTTAGCCAGGTCACAGGTGTAGGTGCATGAGGATTGTAAACAACAGGCAGACGGTTTCGCACGATAGCCGGTCTGCCCTCGATAAATGTGCCGTCCAGCAGAAGCGTACCGTTGGACAGATGAATTCGATCCTGCTCCGGTGGAAAGTCCGGCACTTGCGCTTCCAGTTTCAGCACTTCCAGAATGTTGGTGATCTTCCGGGGGATGTTGTTCACGGCACAGAATTTCAGCTTGTCGTAAATCTCCCCACGCAGAGGGAGATCGTCCGTCACTCGACCATCGGGCGTGAAAAAAGCTCCGTTTGCGAAGATGATTCTGCGCTCTTGCAGAAATTCTTCACAGAACAGAGCTTCGTTGATGTTCTGCCCGTCAAACCAGACAGGCAAATTCATATCAGGCGTTTTCCGGTTCTTCGCCACGGTGCGCCACCTCCTTTTCCTTTCGTGCGGTATACTCTTGCAGAAAAGCAATTTTGCCGTCCTGCATCAGCTTGTCCACCAATGCCACCCGTTCTTCCAGATCACCAACCGTCAGCACATCTGCCATATATTCGATATAGCAGTGCATCTGGCAGGCTTCCACAAAACGGTCATCCAGAGCATCTTCCGGTGTCTTGGGTGCGTATCGTACTTTCCAATCCGCCAGAAGATGCAGATAATCCATCAGCACCCGGAAGCACAGCATTTCATCCTCCCGGAACTGACGGATATAAGGATGCTTCGGCTTGACCATAGCTGCGGCAGTGGGCGGTTTTGGGTCAAGCCCAAAGTCCGCAGCCAGCTTTTGCGCTGCTTCATAACTGCTCAGATCGAACAGCCTTGCCACAAGGTCGATTACATCCCCCTTGGCTCCGCAGCCGAAACAGAAAAAATAGTCCTCATTCAGCTTCAAGCTCGGATGCCGGTCGTTGTGGAATGGGCAGCAAGCCATACCGTTGCGGCCCGCTTTCAACCCGTAGTGTTCGGCGGCTTGCTTTACGCTGATTGCCGCCTTGATGGTTTCATAAATCGTCATAGAAAACCTCCGTTCATAGTATTCAGAAAGTACGAAACACCCGCCGTGATTGGCAGGTGTTTGGCTCTTTCTACTATGGTTATGCCGGATTTTTCAAAAAACAGGCTAATCGGAGGACAACCCTGTTTCAAAAAACAGGACAACTTTTCAGAGAATATGGATTTCTTTACATTTGCATGATACAATTAAGAAAGTAGAAAAACGGGACAGGAGGGGCAAGCATGAACCAAGAACTGATGACATTGGACTTTTGGCAGGATACGGTCATATATGAGGGAAAAATACTTCCTGTCGGCACACTTGCCTGTGATGCACTGAATGTTCCTGTGAATACCATTGCAAAAATAAACGAGCAATGCGAGAAAATCAATCTGCTGCTTGGAATATTAAACGCCGGACAGGATGCTTCTGCACTCTGTCCTATTGCAAAGGAAGCTGCTCTGACGATGCTTGATATTCTCAGTCAAACACCGCCGTTCTCCTATATGAATATCTCAAAGCGCAGAGAACGGATTGAAAAAGTCTTTACTGTGGACAATGCGCTGAAATATGTGGAGTTTGCCATAAAAGCCGCAACCAATTCTTTGCAATTTGAAGAAATCCAGAACTTTACCGATGCGATGATGCTCCAACGCTATACCGCAGTTTTCGGGCATCTGGCATACTCCCTTGGGGAATACCAAACGGCCATGCTTGATTTTGCAGAAAAAACAGACGGCAACGAAGCAGACCGCACCGCAGAGGGTTTTGCAAAAATGTTCGGCAGCTATTTCCCGCCGGAGTTTTCCATCACGGAAGGCAATACCTGGATGTCTACCCTGAACAATTCCGTTCAGTATGTATCCGTCATCCGTCCCGGCG
>ERZ507033.264-NODE-264-length-22975-cov-7.049651_pt1 | contig 22975 bp, 17 predicted proteins | sample MGYA00512874_ERZ507033 | MGnify/ENA metagenome assembly ERZ507033
CAAAAGGCAGTCTGTGAACCCGCCCGTCGATGCGCCGACATCCATCGCCGTACAGTCGGCGACGGGCACATCGAGCATCGAAAGCGCCTTTTCGAGCTTTTCACCGCCGCGCCCGACAAAGCGCAGCGCCCTTGTGTCACAAACGACCGCATCCTCTGCCGCGACCGCCTGCGCCGCCTTGACGGCGACTTTGCCGTTCACGGTGACAGCCCCTGCGGCAATGAGCATTTTTGCCTTTTCCCTGCTGCTGACATGACCGTTTGCAACAAGAAAGGCATCAAGGCGGGTCTTCATGCTTTATCCCCCGCAAACAAGGAAAACAGCGCGTCCGCATCAAGCCCCGTTTCCCGCATTCCCTGTGCGGTCGTGCAGGGCGGCAGCGGCTGTTCGATGGCGCGGATGTCATATTTTCCGGTATACCCGACGGACAAAAGCTGCGATGCCAGCAATTCGCCGATGCCGCCGCGTCGTGCACTCTCTTCCGCGAAGATAATGCGGCGATAGCGGGTAAGTGTCTCAGGCAGTGCCTCAGGCAGCGGATAGATCTTATTGAGCTTCAAAACGGCGATCTTCACGCCCGTTTCCGCTGCGCGATCCGCCGCTTCCAGCACATTGGCAAGCAGACGCCCATAGGTGATCACCAGCGTGTCCCCCTCGTCGTTCAAAAACGTATACGGCGCATAATCGGGTTTCAGTGCGGCAAGTGCCGCAGGCTCACTGCCCTTCGGATAGCGCACGGCGGCAATGCCCGTCACGTCATACAACGCCTGCCGCAGATTGACACGCAGCTCGGCAAAGGTGGACGGTGCATAGATCGTTGTGTGCGGAACCGTCGTCAGAAACGGCACATCATAGATGCCCTGGTGCGTCTCACCGTCACCGGGCACGATGCCCGCGCGGTCGATCGCCAGCACGATGTGATTGTCCATGAGCGCCGTATCGTTGAGCAGCTGGTCATAGATGGTGTGGTTTTCGAACTTGATGTTCTTGGCAAGGTCGCAGAACAGTGCGATGTCGTTCTGGCCGCCGAGGAACTCGCTGCCGTAGGTCGGATCCTGCGCAACGGTCTCGTTGACCTTCTGGTTGTTGGAGAACTGCGCCTCGTTCTTGACCAGGTTCGTGCAGACCTCTTCATCGTTGATGAAGGTGTTCATGATATCGGCAACCATGGTGGGGTTATCCGTGCCGGCAGGAGCCAGCAGCCACGTACCGCCCCAGAAGTGTGCCTGCGGGCCTTCGCAAATCGCCCAATCGCCGAAGCAGCCCTTGTCCGCGTCCTGTGCGTTGCCCATGGAGAAGTTGAAGTACCAGGCCGGCCCGAAGTAGCACATGGCCTTGCCGTCTCCGAACATCTGTGCGGTGCACTCATCAGACCAGATATCGCAGTCCTGCGTGTAGCCGTTGTCGGAGAAGTCCTTGGCCTGCTGCATCCAGGTCTGGATGGCGGGATCGATCTGGAGGTTGTTGTTTGCGTCGACCCACGGTTCGGAAACGTTGTTGGAGAAGACACGGTAGGTAGCAGCCTCGGAAGCGGTCATCAGATAGCCCTTGGCCTTGGCATCAGCCGCGACAGCATTGAACTTGTCCCAGCTGTTCAGCAGTTCCTGGACCTCGGCGGGATCGTCGGTGCCCAGAACGTCCTTGGCGATGGAGCGGCGGTAAATGAGGGCCGCCGGGCAGCACTGGAAGGAGACGCCCTTGACCACGCCGGACGCGTCGGACGCAGCCTGCACGGTGTAGGCATAGGTGTTGGAGAAGTCGGTCACGCCGAGGGCGGTGATGTCCTGCGTGACGGGCGACTCGGTGTACTTCTGGATGTAGTCGGCCTCAGCCAGGAACAGGTCGACCTTGTCGTCGGCAGAAGCGTTCTCCTGATTGAGCAGCGCCTCGTCTAGCTTGTCCTGATAGGCGCCGTCGGCGCTCGGGGTGATGATCCAGTTGACGGTCACGCCCTCGGGAACGGTGTAGTACTTCTCAAAGAAGCCCTTGAACTCTTCGTTCCAGGCGTAGATGTTGAAGACCTTGCCTTCCTCGGAAGCGGGTTCTTCGGCGGCAGTCTCTTCGGTGGCGGCGGTTTCTTCGGTCTTGGCAGGCTCGGCCGTTTCCGTGGAAGCGGCTGGCGTGTCGGTCGTCGTTTCCTTGCTCGCGCAGCCTGCAAACACAGCTGCGAGCATCAGGACTGCAAGCAACAGCGCAAGATACTTTTTCATTTGAATTCCTCCTGTAAAAATATAATGGTTGGTACTTTGATCTATGTGCACTGCCTCGCGGCAGAGAGCACCATCTTCAAATCGCGCGTACAGAGCCTCCCTCGACCAGCTTGCCCGGGATGAGGATCCGGTCGACCAGCGCTGTGCGCGGTTTTTCGATCAGCTCAATGAGCTTTGCAGCAGCGGTCGCGCCGATCGCCGCCGTGTCCTGACGGTAGGTGGTCAGCGGCGGGCTCATGACGCTTGCAAGCTGGATGCCGTCATAGGCTGCGGCGCTGACATCCTCGGGAAGGCGAAGCCCCATGCGCCGGATGGCGTTGCCGCCGCCGATGCTGGAAAAATCGTCTGGCATCAGGATGCAGGTCGGCGGCTCCGGCAGCCGAAGCAGCTCCTGCGTCAGCTCCGCACAGCGGTCGGGGTCGTGGTAGACGCCCTCGCGGACATATTCCTCCGGGATCTCCAGCCCCAGCGCGTCGCAGGCGCGGTAGAAGCCCGTCAGGCGGTTTTCCGTAACGGCGGTGCGCTCGCCGTGGATGAAGGCGATGCGGCGGTGCCCCTTGGAATAGACATACCGTACCAGCTCCTCCATGCCGCGCACGTTGTCGGATACGACGGCGGCACGGTTGTTGAATACGTGGTCGATCGTGACGACGGGCAGCTTGGAGTTGACCAGCTCGAGCACCTGCGGATCGTCAAAGTCGACGCTGGCAATGACAACGCCGTCGACCCCGCGGTACTGACAGTGCTGCAAATAAGTCGTCGCCTTCGCGCCGACGTTGCGATTGATAAAGGTGATGTCGTAGCCGTTTCGCTCCGCCTCGACCTTGAGACTTTCCAGCATCGAGGAGAAATACTCGTGCGCCAGACCGCTGCGCCGCCCGTCAACAAACAGGACGCCGATGTTATAGGTGCGGTTCGTCTTGAGCGCGCGGGCTGCGGAATTGGTCATATAGCCGAGCGCGTCGGCGGTCTTGCAGATCAGCTCGCGCGTCTGCTCGCCGATGTCCGGCTGCCCGGAGAGCGCCTTGCTGACGGTCGCGACGGAGACACCGCACGCCTTTGCAATATCCTTCATGGAGACCATCTCGGCTGCACCTCGCTTTCTGCCGCGCCGGGACTTAATCGTTTTCGCAATCTCAAAATAGCGGATTTGGCGCAAAAATGCAAGGGGAAATTTTGCATTTTTGGCGTATCGGACGAAGTTTGTCTGATGCGTACATTTTTCTTACGCAAATTTGGCGCATTTGACTACTTAAATTTCCGAAACTTCCGCGCGGCAAAAATTTTCATAGCTTTCCGCAAGAAAAAACAGGATTTTTCAAAAAATCGCCTTGCAATTTGCGCAAAAAGCCGCTATTGTAGAGATGCGATTCTGTCATATTAAGCACTTAATCGATTTCGATTCCGCCGGTACACAGGGATCTTCCGGCGAAGGAGGGGTTCTCAGATGCAATTTGGTTTCTTTGACGATCAGAGGCGCGAGTACGTGATCGCAAGCCCGCGCACGCCGCTGCCGTGGATCAATTACCTCGGAAGCGAGGATTTTTTCACGCTCCTGTCCAATACGGCGGGCGGCTACTGCTTCTACCGCGACGCGCGGCTGCGCAGGCTGACGCGCTACCGCTACAACAACAGCCCTCTCGATCAGGAGGGCTTCCACATCTACATCAAGGATGGCGATACCGTATGGAATCCTGGCTGGCAGCCTGCGAAAACGGAGTTGGATCGCTATACCTGCCGTCACGGTCTCGGCTACAGCGTGATCGAGGGGCAGAAGGATGGCGTTTCGGCGACGCAGACGCTGCTGGTCCCGCAGGGCGACAACTGCCTGCTTGTCCGGCTGACGCTGAAAAATGAGACTGACGCGGAAAAGGTGCTCGACGTGTTCCCGTATGTGGAATTCTGTCTCTGGGACGCGATGGACGACGGCTCCAACTTCCAGCGGAACTTTTCCATCGGCGAGGTCGAGCTGGAGCCGGACGCCATTTATCACAAATCCGAATACCGCGAGCGGCGGGATCACTATGCCGTGTTCTGGGCGAACCGCCCGTATGACGGCTTCGATACCGCCCGCGATGCATTTGTCGGTGTCTACGGTGCGCCCGCGCTGCCGGATGCAGTCGCAGCCGGGAGCTGTACCGGTTCGGTTGCTCATGGCTGGGCGCCGGTCGGCGCGATGCAGTTCCACATAGAGCTCCGCCCCGGCGAGATGCAGGAGCTCTGCTTCGGGCTCGGCTATGTCGAAAACCCGGAGAATGAGAAATTCTCCGCCCCCGGCGTGATCAACAAGACGCGCGCGCATGCGATGATCGAAAAATACCGTACCCCTGCACAGTTTGACGCGGCAATGGACGCGCTGCGTGGGCACTGGGACAGGCTTCTTTCGAACTTCCACGCCGAGACCGGTGACGAGAAGGTCGACCGGATGGTCAACATCTGGAACCAGTATCAGTGCATGGTCACGTTCAACATGAGCCGGTCGGCAAGCTACTTTGAAAGCGGCATGGGGCGCGGGATGGGCTTCCGCGATTCGTGTCAGGACCTGCTCGGCTTCGTGCATATCATCCCGGAGCGGGCGCGGGAGCGCATTCTGGACATCGCCGCCACGCAGTTCCCAGACGGCAGCGCCTATCACCAGTATCAGCCGCTCACGAAAAAGGGAAATCTCGCCGTCGGCAGCGGCTTCAACGACGATCCGCTGTGGCTGATCGCGGGCGTGGACGCGTACTTACGCGAAACAGGCGACTGGTCGATCTTAGAGGAAAGCGTCACGTTTGACTGTGACCCGGACAACGCCGCGCCGCTCATGGAGCATCTGCGCCGCAGCTTCCGGTTCACCTGCACGCATCTCGGGCCGCACAAGCTGCCGCTCATCGGGCGCGCGGACTGGAACGACTGCCTGAATCTCAACTGCTTCTCTGCCCACCCCGGCGAGAGCTTCCAGATCACCGGTCCCAGCGAAGGCCCGGTCGCGGAGTCTGTGTTCATCGCCGGGATGTTCGTCAAATACGGCAGAGCCTACACCGGGATCCTCCGTCACCTCGGTTTGACCGAAGAGGCAGCCAGTGCAGACGAAGCCGCAGCTGAGATGGAGAAAACCGTTTTGGACGCGGGCTGGGACGGCGCATGGTTCCGCCGCGCCTACGACGCGTTTGGCGTGCCCATCGGCAGCAAGGACTGCGCCGAAGGACAGATCTTCATCGAGCCGCAGGGCATGTGCGTCATGGCAGGGATCGGCAAAGAAACGGGCGAGGCAGAAAAAGCGCTTCAGAGCGTCGAGGAACGGCTCGACAGCAAATTCGGCATTGTGCTGTTGCAGCCAGCCTACACGAACTATTATCTGAATCTCGGCGAGATCAGCTCGTATCCGCCCGGATACAAGGAAAACGCAGGGATTTTCTGTCACAATAACCCATGGATCACCTGCGCGGAGACCGTCTTAGGGCACGGTGCGCGCGCGTTTGAAACCTACCGCAAAATCTGCCCGGCGTATCTCGAACCGGTTAGCGAAATTCACCGCACGGAGCCCTATGTCTACAGCCAGATGGTCGCGGGCAAGGACGCGCCGACGTTCGGCGAGGCCAAAAACAGCTGGCTGACCGGCACGGCGGCATGGACGTTCGTGTCCATTTCGCAGGCGATCTTGGGCGTACAGCCAGAGCTGGACGGACTGCGGATCGACCCGTGCATCCCGCCGGAATGGAAGCAGCTCACGCTGACCCGGCGCTTCCGCGGCGCGCAGTACCGCATCACGGTCGATAATCCGGACGGCGCGGAGCACGGTGTGCGGGAGCTGTATGTGGACGGTGTGCGGCAGTCCGGGAACCTTCTCGCGCCTGCAGAGGCCGGAAGTGTTGTTTCGGTACGCGTGGTCATGGGAGGCTGAGATGGCATTTCGCGAGGATTTCGTCTGGGGTGCAGCGTCAAGCGCCTATCAGACCGAGGGCTTCCCTGCCGCGGACGGCGGCGGCGAGAGCATCTGGGACGTTTTTTGCCGCAGGCCGGGAACCATTGCAAACGGCGACGACGGCTCTGCTGCCTGCGACGGCTATCACTGCTTTGCAGAGGACATCGGGCTTTTAGCCTCGCTCGGCTTATCCGCTTACCGGTTTTCGACAAGCTGGGCACGCATTGACCCGAACGGCGACGGCCAGTGGAACGAGGCCGGACTTCGGTACTATGACCGCGTCGTGGACTGCTGTCTTGCAAACGGCGTTACGCCGTGGATGACACTCTATCACTGGGAGCTGCCGCAGGCGCTGGAAGTCAGAGGCGGCTGGCTTTGCCGCAAGACGGCGGAGGCGTTTGCCCGCTTTGCGGGCATGATGGCGGCACATTTTTCCGGTCGCGTTTCGCATTTTATCACGCTCAATGAGCCTCAGATCGTGCTCAAGCTCGGATACGCCGACGGCATTCATGCGCCCGGGAAGCGGCTTTCGCTTCCGGGACTCGTTTCGTGCTGGAAAAACCTCATGCTGGCGCACGGGCTTTCCTTCCGGGCCATCCGGAATGCTGCGCCGGAAGCTTTGATCGGCATTGCCTCCACCGGCAAGCTCTGCTATCCGCACAGCCCCGCAGACGAGGACGCCGCACGGCAGGAAACCTTTCGCCTGACAGATGCCGACTGGATGTTCACGCACCCGATCGTTTTAGACGCCGTGTGCTTTGGCAGCGTCGAACCGGAAGAAGGAAGGCTTCGCGAACTTTTAAGCACCGTAACGCCCGAGGAGTGGGACACGATGCACGCCGTCCCGGATTTCATCGGCATCAATTCGTACAACGGCAGCGAAATCGCCGCCGGGCCGGATGGTGCGCCGGTCTATCTGCCGCGTCCGCAGGGCTTTGCCTGCACGGCGCTCAAGTGGCCCATCACGCCGGAGATCATGGAGTATGGCTATGCCCACCTCCATGAACGTTACAAGCTGCCGCTTTATGTGACCGAGTGCGGGCTGAGCTGTAATGACCATATATTCATGGACGGACAGGTCCATGACGCCGACCGGATCGATTTCCTGCACCGCTATCTGCTTGCGCTTTGCAGAGGATGTGAACGGGCCGACGTCCGCGGCTTTTTCCACTGGTCGCTGACCGACAATTTTGAGTGGCACAGCGGCTATGCAGAGCGCTTCGGTCTGATCTGTGTCGACTATCCGACGCAAAAACGGATTATGAAGGACAGCGCGCGCTGGTATGCGCAGACCGCCCTGGAAAACGGCGGAAATCTGTAGCTATTCTTTGTTTATAGCGGCGCAGTTTCTGCGCCGCTGGTTTTCTATCCTGACCCAAACCGTGACCCAAACGCCGAAAAATCAGGTGGAATTATCCGTGCTGGAAACGACGAAGCTGCGAAATTTTCTGAGCAGAAATGTGCGAAAATGCCTTGAAATATCCGCTAAAAATATTCGACCAACCTTCGGGACCAAGAGGCCTCGGGTTCGAATCCCGACACTCCGACCAAATCCGGTTGAAATCTTCCGATTTCAGCCGGATTTTTCTGCGTTTTCAGAACTTTTCCAGATGGAGAATTCTGTGGCTTTTCCGTCTGACCCAAACCTGACCCAAACGGGAATTCGGAGCGGAAAGCGCCGGAAATAAAAAATTGCCGTCTGCCGGAGCATTTCGGCAGGCGGCACAGTCATTTTTCGCTCTATTTTTCTCAAAACGCTATTCTTTGTTTACAGCAACGCATTTTTTGAGGCATCCCTTCTCTCATGCTGTGCAGATAATTTTCTATTCACAGACGCAAGGCATACAGACGCTGTCTTCCACAGATGATTTTGTAGGTCAGGTATAATACGGACTTTTCGTTTTTCACGATTCTTATGTAATGCACAATTTCTTCCGGATGCATGGAAAACTTTCAAATAAATAGCAGATAGGTGCAAAATAGCCATTATCCTCGCGGGGACGCACCAGCGCAGGCTGATTGATGCCTGCCGCCTTGACCGACTCCACAAGCCCCTGCATTTCCGCGTCGTCCCGGACACCAATGGGATGATTTTTGAACGGGTGCAGGTCAGACAGGTTGAGATAGACGATCTCCTCTTTTTCGGCACGGGTGGCGTCACGGGGCGCAGACGGCTCTGGCGTGACCTCCGCACCAGCGGGAGCGCCGCCCTTATCCACGGCAGGCTTCTCCAGGGCGGGCTTGCTTTGGGACTTTTTGTCCCGAGGTTTGGGCGGCTTGGCCTTATCGGGAGCGGCCTTGCCATCCTTGGGCGGACGACCTCTGCCGGGCTTGGCGGCCTTGTCCTTTTTCGTGGGTAGCTTACGTCGTCCGATCCTCAATGTACATCAGATAGCTGTAGACCGCCAATGCGCCCGGCGAGAGACCGAGGGCGAAAACCTCATTCGGCAGAGGAAAGTAGTTTTTGATTGGATCGCGCGAGGTGTAGTATTTATTCTTCATGCGCGCCTCCTGTCTGCCGTTCTACCCAGAGACGAAACTGCTCCTTCGGTACGACAAGCCGGCTGCCGATCCGCAGCGATGGGAAACCGTCCTCATGCAGAAGTTCATAGGCGCTCGACGGTGATACGCCCAGCGCGCGGGAGACAAGCTGCGCATTGAGAAACAGCGGCAGCTCGTCAAAATTTTTGATGCTCGATGTGTTCAAAGTCTTTTTTACCTCCATCAGATTTTAGAAATTTCAGAGAAAAAACTTGCGTTTCGGAGGTCTCTCTGTCAGGGTGCATCTGGAAGCCGACGGCGTGTCCAGCGGCGAGGGATCTTCGTGCTAGGCAAGACATTTTCCCGCAGGAATACTTTCGTATTTCAAGGAAAAATGACGCGGCACAGTGCGGAAAGACCCGCTGTCTGGCGCGTTGGCGGCTTTCAGATACACCCTGAACTAAACACAGTTGCGGTCCGTGTTTTCCGAAACGCAGCGCGCCGTCCGACTGTTGCAGCAGCCGAGCTTTCTTATAAATACAAATTTACAATTAGTCCGTATTTGAGGTGAGAGCTATGTGGTATGCGAAGATGTATTTCTCCGGTGAGAGGGAGTTTTTTGAAAACGATGCTTTTGGAATGCAGGGCCTGCCGTCCAAGCAGCTGGAACTTCCGTTTTTGGAAAGTCTGCTGACGTTTCTGGAACTGGACGAAAAATCATAACCACCGGCCGTGCCGGTGGTTATGATTTTTCTATAGCGGAGCAAAATTCAGTCCTTTTACGCAGGCGTTTTCAGCAGGTCGGAAAGCTTTTGCAAACGGAAATCCGCAAGCAAGGAATTTGCCGCAGGACCGATGCCCGCAGCGCAGAAACCGCCGGCCTTTGCAGCCTGTATGCCAGCTTCTGCGTCCTCCACAACGAGCGCAGCATCCGGCTTTACGCCAAGGAGCTTTGCCGCCAAAAGGAACACCTCAGGGTCTGGCTTGGAGTGGGTGATCTGTGTTCCGTCGGCAACGGCATCAAAAAAGCCGCCAAGCCCAATGCGCTCCAGAATCAGCGGTGCGTTCTTGCTGGACGACCCCACGGCCAGTTTATGACCGTCCGCGCGCAGCTTCAGCAGTGTACTGCGCACATCTTCGTCCAGATCGGCCGGTGTCATAGTTTGCAGATAGCCGCGATAAATTGCATTCTTCTCATCTGCAAACGACTTCTTTTGCTCCGCAGTAAAAGCGTCCTTCTTCTCACCCAAGACAATGTCAAGACTCTCCATACGGCTGACACCGCGCAGCCGGTCATTGACAGACGCATCAAACGGAAGATCAAGTTTCTTTGTCAGCGCAGCCCACGCCGCAAAATGGAATTTGTCGGTATGGCAAAGCACACCATCCAAATCAAAAATATATGCAGTAAATCTTCTCATAATTTTAGCAAATGCTGGAGCTGAATCAGCTCCGGCACGTCCTTTCAGAATTGTTTTTCATATCCGCTTCGGATAAAAACCGGGATCTTTCCGTTGCAGTCCGTACAAATCATCTGCTTGCCCTGGTATGCCTTTCGATCAAAGAATCCGATCCATTCACCCTCCGGCAAATAGACCTGCCTGCTTTCTGCGTTTTCCTCCAGAAGCGGCGCAGCGAGCAGTGCATCGCCAAGCATATACTCGTCCTCGCAGGCAAGCGCAGCTTCATCTTCGGGCCAGAGGAACGCCAGCGGCCGCATCATCGGCATATTGCCAGCCACACACGCCTGCGCAGTCTCCCAAAGATACGGGCGCAGCCGTTCCCGCAGCTTGTGCCAGAAGCGCATCTCATCGACAAATTCGGGCGCATTGTAGGCAGCAGCCAGATTCCACGGGCTGCGTTCGTTGTTGCCCTCACCGCCCGGCATCAGCTCTTTGAACTGCCCGCCGTCCGGCTCTGAATGCCATTGCATGATCGGGCAGAAGCAGGCCATCTGTGTTGCACGGCGGTAGAGATCCAGTGTCGGAAGCGGGCCTGCAAACCCGGCAATATCAAAGCCCCAGAACAGAATACCGGATGCCGCGGCTGACAGTCCGGCGTGAAGCTGGCTTCGCAGTTCTGCGTTCTGTGATTGCTGATCGCCGCCCCAGTGCATCGGGACAGTGTGCTGCCCGGAAAATCCAGCTCTGCTGAACAAAACCCGCTGCGAACCGATAAAATCGCGGTATGCGCAGGTATAGTCCCGTGCGTAGCGATTCTTTCCGAATTTTCCGTCGCTGCCATCCATAAAGCGCACGTCCGGGCGATAGATGAACTCGCCGCCATCGGTTTTGAAGCCGTCAACGCCCATGTCGAGAAGATATTGACGTTTGGCGAACCACGTCTGAACGGTTTCCGGGTTTGTATAATCCGGGATCATGGAACCGGAAAACCAATGTCCGTCGGGGATGGTATAGGGTGTTCCGTCTGCGAGATGGACGCATAAGCCGCGCCGCACAGCATCCTCACGGTCAAGCGTATTCTGTACGTTCAGGATCTCGTCGGGTCCCTGCTTTTTGTAGACGGGAATCTGCCAGAGGACAAGATGCAGCCCGGCCTTGTGCAGCGCATCCGCCATGCCCTTGGGGTCAGGCCATGGGGAATCCGAAAAATCGAAATCGTCATATTGGAGCGCAGCTCCGTCTGGGTTCGGTTGGTATTTCGCCCCGTTCCAGATATAAAACGTCGCTTCGTCACTCCATGCCTCCAGCACCAGAATACTGGCCGGGAAATCGTGCTTTTTCAGGTTCTCGATCTGCTGCTCTGCGTCTTTCTGGCAATTCCAGCGATTTGCAGAGATCCACACGCCGAACGCCCATTCAGGCGGCAGAACAGCCTTTCCGAACAGCTCCATATATGCGCTGACAATTTGCGCCGGTTCACCGGAAAAGGCCACAACGGGGGCAGATTCCGGCAGATCGATCGTCACAGAGTTCTCGTCAAAATGGAACGTTGTAGTTTCACAGGTATCAACATACAGACCGAATCCGCTGTCTGTCCAGAAGAACGGGGCCGGGCAATATGTTTTTTCACCTTGGAAGCAAAACTTTTCTTCCACCTGATTGACAACGACACGTCCTTTTTGATTCAGCGCGTCATATTTCTCGCCCATTCCGTATGCGCCCTGATAGGACAGATTTACCGTCAGGACTGCGCCGTGGCGCACAAGCTGCACATCGGTGCGCGGGCAGGATATATGTGCCTGGAATGCAGAACTTTCAAATCTTTGCATGGTTTACCCCTTGATACCACCGGCCATCATGCCGTTCTGGAAATACTTCTGCGCGAAGCAGTAAATGAGAATAATCGGGATCATGGAAATCAGGCTGCCTGCCATCAGGACGTTATACTCCGTTGCGAACTGGCCGTTCAGCGTCGAAAGGGCAATCGGAAGCGTCATTTTTGTCTTGTCTGTCAGCATAAGCAGCGGCCAGAGATAATCATTCCAAGACTCCATGAATGTTGTGATCGACAGAGTTGCAAGTGTCGGCGCACAGAGCGGCAGTGCAACCTTAAAGTAAACCGTAAAGGTTGATGCACCGTCAATGCTGGCTGCATCCAGATAGTCGTTCGGGATCGTCCGCATTTGCTGAACGAGCAGGAACACGGCAAACGGCCGGAAAATAGACGGCAGAATGACGCTGGCATAGCTGTTGATCAACGACATTTTATTCATGACGACAAACAGCGGAATGATCGTGACCTGCGTTGGGATCATCATCGTTGCCAGAAACACCTTGAGCAGCAGATCAGCCTTTGGAAACTTGAGCTTTGCAAAAGCAAAAGCCGCCATAGACGCCGAGATCAACGTAATGAACGTGTAGGTCACGGAGATAAATAAGCTGTTCCCGATGGTGCTGAAGAACGGAAACTTTGAAAACACCTTCACATAGGAGGCGACCGTCGGTTCTTTTGGGATCCATTCGATCGGAATACTCATAAGCGCGCCGCGCGCCTTGAGTGACGTGCTGACCATCCAGAGGAATGGAATGATCGCCAGTATTGCAATCAGAATGCCGACAACGTAATAGGCTACTGTGCCGATTTTTTTCTTATGCGTCATAATTCACCCACCGTTTCTGTCCGCGCATCTGAATTGCTGTGCAAACCATGATAATCAGGAACAAAATCCAAGAGAACGCTGAAGCGTAACCCATCTTGAAATAGCGGAAGCCGTACTTATAAATACGTTCTACCATAACCTGCGTTGCCCCGTTCGGGCCGCCGTCCGTCATAATCATGATCTGCGGGAAAAGCTGGAACGAGTTAATCAGGCTGACGATCAGAACGTAGAAAATCGCCGGTGTGAGAAGCGGCAGCGTGATTTTCCAGAAGCGCGTCCAAGCGCCTGCGCCGTCAATTTCTGCGGCTTCATAATAGGTTCGGTTGATGCCAACCATACCGGACAGAAGAATCAGGCCAAAGAAGCCCATGTCTTTCCATACGGACACCAACACGATTGCGGGCATCGCCCATTTTTCGTCCAGCAGCCAGCCGGGGCCCTCAATCCCAAAGAAAGCAAGGATGTTGTTCATAGCACCGTACTGCGGGGCCAGAATGCTTTTCCAAATCAACGATGCCGCGACCCAAGAGGTCAGGACCGGAATATAGTACAGTACGCGGAACACACCGACGCCGCGCCGCTGCTGCGACAGAAGCGATGCAACAGCCAGTGATACGGCCATCATAAGCGGCAGATACAAAACGATATAGGTCAGCGTGTTTTTTAAGACTTTCCAAAATTCCTGACTTGTCAGAATTGCCTTGTAATTATCAAGGCCGATAAAATGCTCCTGCATGAAACCATCCGCAAACAGTCGGTCAAGACCATTCCAGTCTGTCAGGCTGATGAAGATAGAAACGACCATCGGTGCCAGATAAAAGATTGCCAGACCGATGAGACTGGGAAGCAAAAACGGCGACGCTCGCAGCAGACCCTCTCCACCCGGCTTTTTCAGCCGAGGCCCAGTTTTACTTGTTTTCATCTGTCTGCCTCCTTTATCTTTCGAGCACCTAAAACCTCGTAGAGTTTGCGCCCGCAGGCGCAAATCGATGTAAATCCATTTTTGCCGGGAGCCCCCGCTCTCGGCAAAAATACCGCTCGTCGCCAAACGTGAATTTTGTGCGCCATTGGCGCACAAAACTTTGCGATGCAGGCGGCGCAGCCTTTTGCCAAAAAAGCCGCAGCTTTTTTGGCAGACTTGGCGGGCGCATAAGCGCCCGCCAAGAAAGTTGTTAGCCAAGGGTGATCTGTGCTTCGCAGTCAGCCTGCGCCGCGTTCAGAGCATCGGTGACAGTCATGGTGCCGTCAGCCGCTGCGGAGAGGTACTGACCGATAATGTCGCTCATGAGGGCGTAGTCCTCAATGACGGGCGGCATGACCAGATAATCAAGGCTCTCGAAAACAGCCTTGCGGTTGTCAGGAGGCGTGATCTCCAGATAGCTGGACAGAGCGTTCAGATCCTTGAGTGCAGGCAGATCCCAGCCAGCCGCGAGACGAATATCAGCGGATTCGGTGCTGGAGGTCAGCCATGCCAGCCACTCGGCAACTTCTTCCGGGTGCTCGGTTTCTGGGTTCATAACAACGCAGTTGGAGAAGAAGTGGGTAGCTTTCTGCGTGCTGCCCGGCTCAACAGCGATGTCCCATGCGAAATCGCAGTTTTCCGTAAAGGTCTGGAATGCCCAGATGCCGGTGGGGATCATGCCGAGACGACCGCTCATGAACATATCCCAGTCGCCCATGCCGCCCTGCTGGACGGAGTTCGGCTGCACGTTGCTGACCAGAACGCGGTCAACAAGTGTCTGTGCTGCCTTGATATTTTTTTCGGAGTTGATCGTGAACTGCGTCTTATCCTCGTTCAGCAGGCTGCCGCCGTACTGTGCAACGACCTTGAAGAACTCGTTGTAGGTGATCGGCTGCCAGATACCGAAAATATCGTCACCCAGCGCGCGAATCTTTTCAGCAGCATTCTGAACATCATCCTGCGTCCAATCATCCGTCGGATATGTAACGCCAGCCTGATCGAACAGATCCTTGTTGTAAATCAGGACGACATTGGAGAAGCTCTCCGGCAGGCCGTACTGCTTGCCATTCACATTGAATGCGCCGAGTGCGGTTTCATTCAGACCGGAAAGATCCTGACCGGTGATCTCTGCAAGCAGGCCTTTGTTTGCATAGGCTGCAAAGTTCTCGATGTTCAGCTCGTAGCAGTCAGGCGCGGTGCCGCCAGCAACACGGGTCTGCATCTGCGTGAAATAATCATCGTAGCCGATCGTTTCGACTTCGATCCTGATGTTCTCATGGGTGGCTTCAAAGGCTTCGACCATTTTCTGAAGCGTTTCCTCATTGCCGCCAGACGAATTGAAGTTGCAATAGGTGATCGTCACGGGCTCTGCCGGGGTTTGGGCTGTGGCATCATCCGTCTTTGCCGGTTCCTCAGTCTGCTGAGGATCGGCGGGGGTGGTCTGTTCGCTGTCGTTCGATTTTGTGTCAGTGGCTGCGGGCGCGCAAGCTGCAAACACCATCAGCATGGCAAGAACCAGTGCAATCAGCGAAAAAATCCGGGTCTTTTTCATTGTTGTTCCTCCTGTAATGTTGATTTTTTCGCCCTTCTCGCTTAGAATATAGAGTACGGGAAGGACTTTCGCAGAGTTTCTTTCCCACGGCCTGTATCGTCTCGTCAAAGTAGATGCAGGCCGTTTTTTATTGCAGGAGCCGATGATACAGCCGTCCGCGGCTGTGGTCGGATCTTTTGCCCCAGTTCTTCCGTTCGGAAGCTTGCAATACATCCAGTATTCCTGCGCTTCCAAACGTCGATCTGTGCCAAAATCTCTCGCCCACAGCACTTGCCGACTATATCATCGTCTCCTGATGAAAGACAATTAAATAGTGCGGACGGATTCGCGCTCTACAAGCTGGAGCGGCAAAATTTCTTCCTGCTTTGTAAGCGTCGGATCTTCAATGTGCTTGAGCAGCAGCTCAACGGCTTTCTGACCTTTCAGTGAGATCTGCTGCCGGACAGTTGTAAGTCCCGGCGTCAGATATTGTGAAACCTCCAGATCATCAAAGCCAATCACAGAGAAATCCTCCGGCACACGCAAGCCTTCTTCATATAGCCCACGGATGGCGCCGATCGCCAGAATATCCGCCGCGCAGACGATCGCCGTTGCCGGGAGCTTTTTGGAAACGAGTTCTTTTGCAAGAGCGATACCGCTGCGGTAATCGATCTGCCCCTCAAAAATGTTTTGTTCCTGATACGGAACGCCATATTCCTCTAATGCCTGCTGGAATCCAAGCAGGCGTTTTTTCATAACGCCGTTTTCCTTGATCTGGCCGCAGAAGAACGCGATTTCCCGATGTCCGTGTGATAGGAGGTGCTTCGCGGCAAGATAGCTGCCATACGCATCATCGATTCGGATGGAGTGATAATAGTGGTCGCCGCAGTAGCTATCGATCAGGACAATCGGAATCTGCGTCTTTTTCATCTGCTGGTAAAATTCGTCCGGATACATACCGATTACAATGATTCCATCCAGATTCCGCTTCTTGGCCAGCGTCAGATAGCTTTCATTTGCGTCCGTTGCAGAAATCAGAATATGATAGCCGCTCAGACGGGCATAGTATTCAATGCTGCCGAGAATTTCACTATAAAAACTGTTCTGGAACATCAGACGCTCGCCGGGTTCCGTCTGTGGAACAACGACGCCAATGAGTTTGGAATCCCGCATCGTCAGGCCGCGTGCATTCAGATCAGGTACATAATCCAGTTTTTTGATTGCCTCCATGACACGGGCTTTTGTTTCTTCAGAAATCGAACGTTTCCCATTCAAGATATACGATACTGTAGCCGATGAAACGCCAGCCTCCTGTGCTACATCCTTGAGCGTCGCGCGTGCCATATCTTCACCTCAGTTCAGTTAACCGCTTAAATCATTTTTCTATTCAAACTATAGCGAATCTTGTCACGTCTGTCAATACCATTTTTGATTTTCTCTAAATTCTCCTTGACAAGACCATGAATTTTGTTATATTTAACAGGAACGCATATTTAAGCGATTAACCAATTTTGAACTGAGGGATGCGTATGGAACGTTATTTACCAACCGGAAACGAAATGATTTCGCTGCCAAAGCTGAATGAGCAGACTGCGGCAATCGAGGATTTGACTTTTCTCTCCATGCAGCAGCGCGGCATGATCGAGCTCTGCGGAACGGAAAATGTGCCGCTGATGCAGCCGTTTATCCAGATCGATCAGGAAGAACTGGCGCTTACAGGTCTGCAATGGTCGCGGGAACACTTCTGGATTCCGTCCGGTCATAAGGAAACCGAACAGGCCACGGTCAAATTCACCGTATTGACGCCGGTTGGAGAGCGCGGGTTTGCGATGCGCTTGTCTGTCACAGTGCGAACAGATTGCCGCTTAAAACTTGGTGCGCGCGGTCTATGGAGTAAAAGTGTTCATTGCGTCAACGAGGATAAAGAACTGACCGGTCAGGCGTACATGTATGAGAGCGCGTGGAACAGCAGCTTTATCATGGATTACCGCGTCGGTTTCCCGGCATTTGCGCTTGCGCCTATGTCGGACCATGCAGGCAAAAGTGAATGGGCGCAGACGGAGGACGGCATTTCCTATCAGATTTCCTGTGCGCTTGACGCCAAAGCAGGGCAGGAAGAAGCGTTTACGATTTTCTGGGGTCTTGGCTTTGAAGAAGTCGCCGCTGCGACCAGCGCGAAGGAGCAGCTTCGCCGCGGCTGGAATTGGCTGTATCGAAAAACAGCAGACTGGCTGGACAAGCGCACCGTGCAGCTTCCGACGACAGAGCTGACGGAGGTTTACAACGTCAACCAGTTCTTCTGCCTGTTTTATGCGACCGGCCGGACATTCGATACCGAGGAACTGATCTGCGCGACAAGCCGATCCACACGCTACTATGTCAGCGCCGCTTATTGGGATCGAGATTCGCTCCTGTGGGCGTTCCCAACGATCCTGCGTGCGGACGCTGCGCTTGCAAAAGAAGTGCTGACCTATGTTTTCACCCGCCAGCGGCAGAACATCGGCGTACATTCCCGTTTTATCGACGGAACCATGCTGGAACCGGGGTTCGAGCTGGATGAGCTGGTCGCGCCGGTACTGGCGCTCCAGGCGTACCTTTCCGAAACGCGCGATGAAGCATTTTTGCAGGAACGCTTTGTGCAGGATGGTCTTTCACTGATTTTGGCGCGCCTGCAGGAAGTACGCCACCCAGAAACTGCGCTTTACGAAACATTCCTGCAGCCAACGGATGATGAGATCGTGCATCCGTACCTGACGTATGACAACGTGCTTGTCTGGCGCGCATTGCAGCTGCTGGCAGACTGGCGGCCGGCACAGCGCGGATCACTGCTTGCGGAAGCAGACGCTGTGCGCGCGGCGATTTTCACGCATTGCGTCAAAAAGGATGCAGCCGGACAGCCGTATTTTGCATGGTCGGTCGATCTGGCCGGGCATCACGATATCTATGATGAGCCGCCCGGAAGTTTGCAGCTCTTACCGTATTACGGCTTCTGTGAAAGAACGGATGTGATCTGGCAGAACACAGTCCGTATGATCCGCTCGGCAGATTATAAATTCAGCTTTGCCGGAAAGCCCATTGCAGAGATCGGCTGCCCGCACGCGCCCTGGCCTTGGGTATTGAGCTTGTGCAACAGCCTTCTTTGTGGTCATGCGGAGCAGGCGCTGCGCGAACTGACGATCATGCCGATGGATAATGGGATTGCCTGTGAGAGCGTTGATGCAGATACCGGCGAGTGTACGACAGGCAGCGCATTTGCCACCTGTGCAGGCTTCCTGTGTCATGCGCTGCTGACGGCTTGTAAGGAGGGGTCATCATGCGGAACGATTTGAAGCTGCTGCCATGGGAGATTTGCTCTGAGGCAGCCGGCTGGAATGACGAGTTTTTAGAGAGCGTCTTTTTTCTTGGAAATGGGCGTATGGGCGTTCGAGGGTATTTGCCTTTTGAACCGGATTCCCGTCCGACACAACAGGGCTTATTTCTTGCGGGAATTTTCGGAGAAATCAAGGATGGAATCACCGATTTTGTGAATCTTCCGTCCCCTGTCTGCGAAACGCTGCTTTTGAATGGCACGACCGCTGTGCTTGCTTCCCCAATCCATCGGACGCTTGATCTGAAATCAGCCAGCTTCCATGCAGATTTTACACTGGCAGCCGGAGATACGCGCGCGGACGTGCGATACACGCGCTTTTTCCCGAAAGAGCTGCCTGCGCTTTTGATGCAGCGGTTTGAAATTCATGTTCAAAGTGATGTGGAGCTTGAACTGCGCAGCGGCATCAATCTTTCAAGCTGCAACAGCCCAATTCCAGACGATCAGGTAAAGGAAAATACAGAACTGGTACAGCTTGCTCCGCTGCAATTTGTGACGGATGATGGCAGTCTTTTTTCCTGTACATTTGAAACTGTCGGAACAGGCTTACGCATTGAGCAGGAAGTCCGATTCTACGCGCCAGATTTTACGCAGGGAATCGTGCAGAACAGCGGTGCAGAAGTCACCTGTCCGCTGACCGCTCATGCAGCTGCCGGACAGACGCTGGTGCTTGAGAAGCTGGTCTGCATCCGTACAAGCCGCGACGCAGATGAACGCATTGCGGCTGCGCCAAGTGATTGGAGTTTCCGCGCACTTTGGGACGCGCATACTGCCGCGTGGTCGCATACATGGCAGAATTGCGACAGAACACTTCCCGATGCGGAGCTGCAAACCGGCCTGCGCTATTCGATGTTCCAGCTTATGGCGAGCTGTGCTGCACATGATCCGACCGTTTCCATCGGTGCAAGGGGTTTGACCCATGCACGGTATAAAGGCTGCTATTTCTGGGATACAGACCTGTTTATGCTCCCGTTCTTCCTGAAGAATGATAAAACAGCCGCAAAAAATCTGTGCCTGTACCGTGCAAATGCGTTGGACGCGGCCAGAGATCATGCAAAAAAGATGAACGCTGCCGGAGCGCGGTATCCCTGGATGGCGGCGCTCGATGGCAGCGAACAGTGCGAAACATGGGACATTGGGTGCAGCGAGGTTCATATCACGGCGGACGTGGCCTATGCCTTGGGCGAATACTGCCGGGAAACCGGAGATGAAGAATTTTATCTGCATAAGGCCGCACCCGTATTCATTGAAACCGCCCGCTTCTGGGCCAGCCGATACACATGGAACCGTGCGCACACACAGGCGGATCTGATGTTCTGCAAGGGACCTGATGAATACTGCGGTATCACGCGCAACAACCTTTTCACAAATGTCATGGTGCAGCATAATCTGGCGCTTGCCATAGATGCGGCGAAGGCGCTTCAAGGTAAACCTGCATATCTGGATCTCGGCTTGTCGGAAGAAGAAACTGCATCGTGGCAGACGCTTCACGATGCAATTCCTTGGCCGCACGACCCAGACAGCGGGCATCTTGCGCAGGACGAGACGTTCCATCTGCTGGAACCGGTGGATATTGCAGCACTAAAGCCAGATCTTGGCGCAAGCTATCATCATGTTTGCTTCGACCGCTTACAGCGATATAAAGTTGTGAAGCAGGCCGACGTGCTGCTTCTCATGACGCGCCTGCCAGAGCTTTTCACAAAGGAAGAAAAAATGCAGGCATGGAACGATTTTGAACCGCTCTGTCTGCACGACTCTACGCTGAGTTTTGCCAGTCATGCACTCTTTGCGCTGCAAAACGGGCTGCGCGAAAAAGGAATCGAGTATCTGCGCAAGGCGCTGCTGCTCGATCTGCGCGACCTGATGCACAACACCGGCAAAGAGGGATTGCATCTGGCCGGTATGGGCGAGAGCTGGCAGGCAGCGTGTCTCCTGTGATTTCTTCCTGTTCTTTGTTTACAGCGGCGCAGAATCTGCGCCGCTGTAATATATTCAGAACAGGCCTTCTTTTTCAGCGGCAACTACATAAGCACGCATAGAAAACGCGGGCTCGACCGCCTGCTGATCGCCAACGCCACCAAGACGCCGGAGGCCGCTGGAAAGACCATCCGGCAGATCGCGCAGGCGCGCGGCGTCTCTCCGTTTGAGGCCTACGCGGCGCTGCTGCGGGAAAACGAGCTTGGCGTGCAGTACATCAAGTTCGGCATGAGCGAGTCGGACGTGTCGTACCTGATGGCGGACGAGCTTTGCATGTTCGGCAGCGACGCGCTGTATGTGCCGGGCATGAAGGTGACGCATCCGCGCTCGATCGGTACCTTCCCGTGCGTGCTGCGCCGGGCGGTGCGCGAGGAGCAGAGCATCTCCCTGCCCGAGGCCGTCCGCAAGCTGACGAGCCTACCGGCGGAGGTCTACGGCCTTGCCGGAAAGGGCCGCATCGCGGCCGGGATGGACGCGGATCTGACGCTGTTCGACGCCGCAAAGATCACCGACCACGCCACCTACACGCAGCCGCTGCTGCCGAACGAGGGCATCCGCCGCGTGTACCTCGGCGGCGTCTGCGCCGTCCGCGACGACCAGTACACCGGCGCCATGGCCGGCAAACTCCTCCGCCGCACCCGCTGATCCCGTTTTGCCCCTCACAAACACCCGCCGGGGATGGCCCAAAGCCATCCCCGGCGGGTTTGTTTTTCTATAGGTCTCCTCAGGAGGCGGGAATAGCCTCCGCGGGGTTGCCGACGGCGGTTACGACGCGGATCTGCTCGATGTGGTGGTTGGCGATGCGGGTGATGGTGACGTGGAGGGTCTCGAAGTCGAAGCTGGCGCCGGTCTCGGGCAGGCGGCCGAACTGCTCCATGACCCAGCCGCTGACGGAGGCCATATCCGAGTCACTTTTCAGGCCGAAATGCTCCGCAAAGTCGTCAAAGCTCATCTCGGCGTCGACCAGGTAGGTATCGGCGGACAGCTTGGTGATGGGCGTCTCCTCCTCGTCATGCTCGTCCCAGATCTCGCCGACCAGCTCCTCCAGAATGTCCTCCATCGTGACGATGCCGCAGGTGCCGCCGTATTCGTCGACCACGACGGCCACGTGCGTCTTGGCCTGCTGGAGCTTTTTGAGCAGCTGGCTGATGGGCTCCATCTCCAGCGCGTAGACCGGCGGGAGCAGGATCTCGCGCAGTGGCTTATCCGTGACGCCGCAGCCGACGTAGAAGTCTTTCTGGTGGATGGTGCCGAGGATGTTGTCGATAGAATCCTGATAGATGAGAAGCCGCGAATATTTTGTCTCGGTGAACAGCGCGGCGACCTCTTCCTTTGTCGCCGTGATGGGGAGGGCGGCAAGGTCGGTGCGGTGGATCAGGATATCCTCCGCGCGCTGCTCGGAGAAGTCGATGGCGTTTTTGAGCAGCTCGCCCTCGCTCTGGTCGATGCTGCCGTCCTGCTGCACCTCGTCGACGAGCATGAGCAGCTCCTCCTGCGACATTTTATTGTCGGAACTGAGGCGGAAGACCTTCGCCAGCAGCTTTTTCCAGAGGGAAAAGACGGCGTTGAGCGGCGTGAAGACCCAGATGAGGACCTGCAGGATCGGCGCGGAGAACATGGCCCAGGTCTCTGCGCAGTCCTTGGCGATGCTTTTGGGCGAGATCTCGCCGAAGATCAGCACCACGACGGTGACGACCACGGTGGAGATCGTCGCGCCGGCGTCGCCATAGTGTTTGACAAAGAGCACGGTGCCGATAGAGGCCGTGGCGATGTTCACGATGTTGTTGCCGATGAGGATGGTGGAAAGTAAGCGGTCATAGCGCTCGAGCAGCTTGCAGACGAGGGCTGCGCGTTTGTTGCCTTTTTCGGCAAGGGTCTTGAGCCGGGTGGTATTCGCGGAGGAAAAAGCGGTCTCTGTCGCCGAAAAATAGGCGGAGAGCATCAGGCAGACGGCCATGATCACGATGCATGTGGTGGTAGACAATGTACGGTAACTCCTTTTCTGTCATCTGAAGTGATTATGAAAGTATCGGTGGCTGCGCCCGCTATAGACGCAAAAAAGCACGTCCGCCCTGCATCCCGCAGCGCAGATATGCTCTCAAAACCAGATGACAGATCAAGCGTGTACTATGGCAGTCGCTGTCGCCAGAATCCATGGATTTCATTCCTTTCCGGTAAAATTTATATTTATTATACCAGAAATATGGGTTTCGTCAAGGACAAGATATCTCTGGCGGCAGGCCCCAAAAGGGAAGGGTTTTAGGTGCGCACCTCGCAAGGCCCCCCTCGCAGGGGAGCTGGCTCGGCGAAGCCGAGGCGGAGAGGTTGTCTCCCACTTCTGCCGCACCTCCGGCGGCAGATTCAAAGGCTCCCTTGTGTAAAGGGAGCTGTCAGCCGCCAGGCTGACTGAGGGATTGTTGCTGCAAATTTGCATAGAAAAACCCAAACCGCAAATTTAGTTTGCGGTTTGGAAAGGAA
>ERZ507033.281-NODE-281-length-22430-cov-5.595441_pt1 | contig 22430 bp, 17 predicted proteins | sample MGYA00512874_ERZ507033 | MGnify/ENA metagenome assembly ERZ507033
TGTACGGCATTGTACGCATCTATATGGGCAATGTGACTTGGAGCTTCTTTAAGAAAGTTCTGCAACTTTTCCTGACGGCTTAACAGTTCTGCTTCCATACTGAGCATCCATCGTTCAATGGATTGGCGGTCTAAATTTGTAACCATCCCGGCACAATGAGGAAATGCATAAAAAGCTTGACCAAATGCACCACCTTTAAAATCTACTAAAAGGTATTGGAAACGCTCTGGACTATTTCGTAAGATCAAATGCATTAGAACACTTGTGAGCCATTCCGATTTACCGGAACCAGTCATACCGGCAATAATGCCATGCGGCCCTTGTTTTCCATCATGAAAATCTAAATGGATTAAATGATTCTTCTCATCCCAGCCAATTGGAACCTTTAAAGTACATGTATTGGTATCCCAGGGCTTGAAAGGCGTACAAACCAAAAAGTCAGGGTGCACACTCGCTTGGGTATGTTCTAAAAGACTGCGAAAGTCAACTGTCGTTTGAGAAAATTTTGCATTTTGGGCATCTATCCAGGTACAAGGCTTCGACCAGGGATTGATGGCTAAAGTAGAAAAGATCGTATAAGAATATTTTCGATCCAGATTTTTTTCCAGTCTTTCCCACTCTTCTTTACTACATGCTAATAGTCTTTGATTGCCTATCTGACAATACGGAAAAGCGAATACACGATGCTCTTTTGATAAACGATTGCTTAGCCAAATCCATTTATGTTGGGAATCGGGATGGGTCCAAAGCCATTGGGTAAAGAGTAAAAATCCATCCCTTCCATCAAAGACATTACAAGCATTTTCTTCAAGAAACTGGTTCTTTAAAATAGCTTGTTGCCAATGCTGGGATTGTTGTTCTAAGGCTACAATCAGTTCATCGTTTTTTTGTAAATAAGAAATGGATGAATGTTTGATGGCAAGCCAGGGTTGGCTAACGCTTCCTATCCAAATGGGATAGTTTCTTCCAAAGCTGGCTTCATGAAAAGTCGTACAGGCATTTTTCGTTGCATGCATAGATTTCAACACAGCTTCACGCATAGCCCATACTTCCGCACTTTTATCTTGTAGATACAGCAGATATTTTTCTTTGGCTTCTTGTTGCTCTCTGGCATTGTCTTTATTCTGACTACGGCGATTTAATAAACCAAAGAGCGCAAAGGCAAAGAACATCGACGCCGATGTATATAACATCGTTTGAACTTGTTCAATTTGCTCTGGTTTAGTAAGATACAGCAACAAGGCCATGGAACAAGAGCTGCATACAATGGTTAAAGACGAACCTAGTGTGGCAAATAAGCTGGCTTTACGCATTGGAAATGTTGGTATAGGCAATTCTACTTCCATCTCAAATAGCTCTGGATCATCCTTTAAAGTCAGCGAATGCTTAGTCCATGGGATAAGCCCTCTTCTATTCACATAGGGAATCTCAGCCTTTGTTTCTATTTCATGATTCAAATAGAGAAAACTTGAAAAGAAGAAAAAGCGAACGGTTGCCATACATACTTGATCCCCATCTTTTAAAGAAACCCGCTGGATGCGTTTACCATTCACATACGTCCCATTCTTACTTTGACAATCCTCTAAAGACCATCCCTTTACATCTTGTATCAACTTGGCATGCACATTGGATAAAAGCGTAGAATTCCAGCAGTATTGCGCCGCTTGATTCCGTCCAATAAAACCTTCCTGTAAAAAAGCCATTGACCAAGTCTCTTTCTGTAGAATGAAAATCCTCCCTTCTATAGATACAGGTTGAGACAGTCCTAGTCGTCTTGTGATGGAACCGGCTTGTACGATCCAATGTTCTTGTCTTTGAAAAATGGATATCTGATCTAGTTGGATTGGTCCATCGAGTCGGATGCATTGACAATTTGTTTCTTGATAGACAAACAAACTAAGCATGTTTTAATTTCCAAAGGATTTGCTCCAACCATCCTAACGGTTGTTCCGCTTTTTGTTTCAAAATCTTTTTCTTAACTACTTTGGTATTGCCTTGGGCATTCCTAGCTTTAGCCTGAATCAAACACGTTTTTTTACTAGTGAACTCATAGTACAAATTGCCAAATTGATCTTTTTTACAATCGCTTAAGGAAATCTTTTTCTTATTGATGCGAATATAAGAAAACTTCTCTTTTCCATCTTTGCTGCGATATAAAACCACACGAATTTTATTTTTCTTTCCCTGACGACTGGATTGAATCGAAAGACGTGGTTTAAAATAACGCGGAAGTGCTTGATCTTTTTTCTCTAAATGAACTTGTTGATTCTGATCAAGACTCCATGTACGATTGCTTAAAACTTGCCCACTTAATAGCGAAGACTGGATTGTTGGTTCTAGCTTGGCTTGGCTGTCATTTTCAGTTTCTGCTGCAATTTTTGTATGCGAAATAGTTGGCAAGGCAGCTTGTGCCTTTTCACATGTCCATGAAAGACTTGTCTGATTTCCTAAATCATCAAAACTGTTCGCACGAATCGTAAGCGTATCGCCTTGCTGCAAAAGTTGAAAAGCCTCTTCCATGCTTTGACAGCTAAGCGGCAGTTGATTCATCAAATAGGAAATTTGTAAAGATCCATCACTCTGTATTTCATACTGGTCCGATTTACGCACGGTAAAAAGATTATTTTGTATGACTTTCCCATTTTTCAAAAGCGATATCGTAGGGGCTTTTTTATCAATGCGAACCGTTGTATGATACGAATTACTTTGACCAAAGGCATCTTCTACAACGCCCTCTATTTCGTAGGTAAGATCTTGTCCCGCTTCCCCTTTTAAGAGATATTCCGCTTCTAAAGGAAGTATTTCTTCGCGATGATCTGAACGAATAATACAAGTTTTCTTTGTGATTTCCATACCATTCCAACTTGCCTGTAAAAGCACATCTTGGCTACTTTCCGTAGCAGAAGGAACAATCAAACAACTTGGCTTTTCATTGGTAAAGTGAAAAGAGAGATGATTGGAAGTAATGCTGGGATCCTTTTTATAGGCATAATACATTTCGTATTTTCCTGAACGTGTTAGTTCCAAATGTTCTTTTACTTCCATCACATCTTTCTTTCCATCTAAAGAAACAACTAGATCCCAATCTTCCAGATTCATGGAATCAAGGCTGAAATCAATGTTAGGATTGGTAATATAAGCATCTTGATTGACGGAAGCAGAAAGCTTGGGAATCTCTAAAGGCGTAAAGCGAATGATTTTCATTGATTCATTACCGGCCTTATCATAAGCTACAATCGTTAAAATGCGATTGTTCTTTTGCACCTCTACTTCCCCTTTTTGATCTAGACTGGTTTGTAGTCCATCTATATCAAAATATGCCCGATCAAAATCACTATCTTCAATATCAACAGATAAAATACAATCCTTGCTTAAAACTAGCTGATCCTCCACTTTTTCGGTATCACACCGAACTTGAATATCCGGTGGTTGATTGATATCTACATTGAGTAAAGGGTTTACCACCAAAGGTAACAATATGTAACTTTTCATTATCAAGCCCTCCAAAATGCATATAGCGATTTCCATTGTTCATCCTGGGAAAATTTTTCTGCAAGTGAACTAGGAATCGTTAAATTCTCTATATGTCTAGATTTCAAAAATAAGCCATATTCTAAATACTGCGAAGCCATACTCGCTTTCACAGCTTCTAAATGATGTATATAGATTTGTCCTAACGCCTTATATTGCTCAGCACTGATTACAATTTCTTGATGAAATAAATACGCAACAAGCTGGTCACAATGATTTAAATCATTTGTCTTTCGCAAGGTGTTCGCATAGGCCTGTAGCCACTTCGATTCTGGTACTTTGCCACTTTTCTGATACAAAGTAAAAGTTAAATTCATCTGCTGGTTAAGAATAGAGCTGGGAATATGTTCTAAAAAATAAGCACAGATTTCAGGATTGTTGGAATCGACTGCTTCTTGCATAAAGAATGCAGCCATCTTCTTATCTTTGAGTAAGCTTGTATCCAGCCATTCATTTTCAATCCAAAGGTATAGGGCATCTTCGGGATTTTCATTCTTGCAAAATTGATAAGCCGCAGGAAAATCTTCTTTTCTATGGTTTTTTAGATATCTTTCTAAAGGATCTTTTTGGTTTAAAGTACATGTAGTAATGATAGAAAGAGACAGACAAATAAATAAGAATATAAATACAAGTCTTTCAAACCAAATAAGACGACAAAAAGATTTTCTACTCTTTTCAAAAGAAGTTTTCCGCATGAGGCACAAGAGAATATTTTTGGGATACAACCATCGAATCAAACGATACATAGCCAAAGTATCCAGGCGGAAGGATACATCATTTTCGCGCTGTAAATAATTAAAGCTTGAGGCACTGGCAATATGTGTCGCATCCGAATGAATACAAGAATTAAAATCAATCAAAAAGATCTGCCCTTGACCAACCAATAGATTTTGCGGTTTTAGATCCACATAGACATAATCCAACTGATGAACCTGTTCTAAACATTTATAGATTGCTAAAATCCAGCGTTTACGAAACCCCAGCTTTAAGAAGCAATGCATCTTGACCCATTGATCGAGTTGCACACCATCAATCCAAGTTTCAATCAAAGTCATTTCTGATTCACTTTCCTGCACATCGACTAATTCAGGAATATAAGGAGTATGGAGTGAGGATAAAACATCGACTTCCGTGCGGAATTGGTGAATCACTAAAGGACTAGCGTCTTTAAAAACTTTTTTGGAAATATATTGTTTTCCCGTATAGTCATCGCAGACTAGATCCACACATGAATTCGGATCAATTTTTAGACGCTTAAGCTTTTGATATCTTTGCTTCATAATTGATAAAAGGTTGCTTCTACACTAGCGAATCGCAATTTCATTCCATTCTTTAAACGCATGCGACGAATGACTTTCTTTCCTTCCAGATAAGTTCCATTGCGGGACTTTAAATCCGTAATGTAGTATCGCAAATCCTGGCAGGTGATCTTTGCGTGTTTTTGCGATACATCTGAATACGGCAGCCGAATATCACAAGCCATCGAACGTCCAATCAAATTCACTTCATGAATTAAATCGTATCTTTGTCCATTGATTTCTAAATATGCATCACTTCGATTCATCTGACCCAATAACATCGTAGCCGCTGAATTGATTTCCAAAGGTTCTTGGTTCACCACTATGGCTTGTTCCAAAATTCGATGCATCGGTTCGTTGACGCGAAAAGACTTTGGTTTCCGTTTTAAGACATCACTAAATTTTTTCGGATAATACTTTTTCTGAATAGCTTCAATGCCTAACAACAAATTCGTCAAAGTAAACTCATCCGCTTGTAAAAAAGTCGTTAGATACCCCGGAAGTTCAAAAGCCGTTTTAGTTTTAAAACGCGCCGAAATGAAGTGAATCCATTTCTTCAACATTTCTTTTTCTAAAGGTTTATCTAAAGAATCAATGGGAAGCGCAATAAAGCGAAAGACATCTCCATATACACCGACAAACACATATTCAGGATCCATTAAAATTGTTTTGTTGCGATTGGCCGCAATAAGATCTTCGAACAACTGTCGTAAAAAATAATATCCCTCCTGTTCTTCAAAGCTGTGTTGTTCTAATACTTCTTCTAACGTGAGTAGATCATCCATCTTGTAGGAAAGAATTCCCTCTTTTTCATCCAATAAAACACAAGGAACACAAAGTTCATCCCTTTTCATCTTTGCAAACACGGAAGTATCAAGCCATTCCTTGTGTTTTAACTGAATTTGTACCTGGCGCGTATCACGCTGCACCAACTGAATCCAATCTTGCATAGTATCACCTCTTTGTGTTGTCTAATTATTAATACGAATCTTTTGAAAAAAAGGATAAAATTTGTTAAATTTTTTTTATGAAAATGCGATTTTTCCCAATTCACATCTATTTTTTCCAGATTATTCTTAATATTTTGCCTTTTTTCTGGATTGATGTGTTTTATGACAACTACACCTATTTAGCCAATAGTGGACATCACTTCTTCTTTGTTCTAGCTTGGGGCTTAAGTACCATTTTTGGTTTTTATACATATGCCAAAGAAATATGGAAGTTCTATAACATCCCCATCCATAAAAAAAGACATGCCATTGCATGTCTGGGAATGCTAGTGATTGTTTTTATTCCATACGCCAATAACGGTAATGCCTGCTTAAATAATCTTCACGTATGGCTATTCATTCTTTGTTTCAGTTTATACGTCCTAAATTGGATACAAACGATTCCCTATGGCAACCATGAGTATCAACATGGATTAAAAAGCTTAGGCATCCTGCTTTCCATTCTCCTATTTACTTTCTTTCTCATTGGCCATATGAGTGCTTTTACGGAAATTCTTACCAGTGTTGCAGTCAATTATGTCTTATATGCGTGGACAAAAAACAGAGTGCTTATTCCACACTCTGCTCACTAAGATCCATTTGATTTAACTTATCTAAATACTTCTGTGCTTTTTCGACAAAACACATGCGATTTCCCATCGAAACCACTTTATTAAAATACAATTCCGCAACCGGATAATCTTCTTCGACAAAAGAGATCAAGCCAATAAAGTAAGATGCTTCGACTTGTTGGAAAGGAAAACGTGCCCGTTTTAAAGAATTTAAATAATACTTGCGACAAACATTCAATTCTCCATTCATCAAGTCAATCTTGTTTTGGACAACGCCCATTTCTTCACTTGGCACAAAGACATTCGAAAAGCCCATCGACTTATTCATCTTGCCTAATTCTTCTTTACAGCGTTCCAAAGATTTTTCATCTTTTAGTAAATAATAAATATAAGACATAATGGTCCAATATTGAATATTACTCATTCGATCTTTTCTTGGCATTAATGCTAGAACATCTTGGGCCAAAGCAGGATCATCCATATAAATTAAACACTGCGCCAAAGGTATGTGCATTTGAATTTTCGTTTTGCGTTTCCCTTGCGAATAATACAAAATCGCGCTGGCACATGCCACAGGATCACATTTCTGTACCAATAAAGAAAGAATGGGTATTTCATTGGTCGATTTATAACGCAAAATAATATTAAAGGCAAATACGAATAGTAAAAAAGCCGCAATAATCAAAGTAATACTTTGAATAAAGAAAATCACACAAATCGCAGCTACAACGCCAAGGGCATAAATGCAACGAATCTTGATGGCATTCTTACGACAAGCTTGTCCAAGCAGACGCATATCTTCTTGTAAAGGATGATGCAATTGATAGAGACGAACAATTTCCTCATCACTACTTGCATGATTCGATCCATACGAACCCTTTTCCTTATGCAGCTGATAGATTCCGATAAGGGAAGCAATCGCTGCAGGAAGTATGGTCACAACCCCAATCATCAAAAGAGCATCAGGTAATAAAAAGACAAGTAAGATGACAAGGATTGGACTAAAGTTCCATCGGGTAGCAAAATATTCTGTTAAACGTATAATATTAATAATTCCTGCAATAGACAGGCCACTGGCCAAACACACTATCAAATGATTTTGTTGAATAAACTGGATTACCTCTGCAGGATAGACATCTTCATAGATATCTGTTCCACTCTGCAAAGATAAATAACCTAGCCCACATCCTACCAAAAAGGATATCAGTAAAGCTAATAAATGTGACTTACTCCGATATTTCCACATTACAATCTCCGACCTTCTTTATCTTTACGAATTATACGCGCAGGTACACCTACCGCCGTCGCATATTTCGGTACATCTTTTAGGACAACCGCATTGGCTCCAACGCGACAATTTTGTCCTAAGGTAATATTGCCTAAGCATTTTGCACCGGAACCAACATACACCCCATCTTCTAAAGTAGGATGTCTTTTGACTTCCTGGCTGCCTACCCCACCTAATGTTACACCATGATAGAGTTGACAATCGTCACCAATTATCGCTGTTTCTCCAATCACAACACCCATACCATGATCAATAAACAGTCCACGACCAATTTGAGCACCTGGATGAATTTCAATTCCGGTTTTACGTCGTGCTCTTTGCGAGAGCCAGCGAGCGCAAAAACGATGGTTGTGAATCCAAAGCCAATGAGCTTTTCGATAAGCCCGTAACGCAATCATATGCGGATAGAGAAAATATACTTCAATTTTCGATTTTGCGGCAGGATCACATTCCATCGTTCTTTGTATATCATATTGAATACTTTTAAAATACGAAAATTTATTCATAAAGCAAGTGTATGTTATTTCGCAATAAAATGCAAGAAATGCGACCTTATTCTACACTCTTTAAACTATCGACCATCTGAATATTTTGTAGACGTTTTGTCATAAACAATTCCACCAAAAAACCAAACAACATCGTCAATACGATTGCCAGTCCAAAACTATAGAGAGAGATTTGCCGACCAAACATGACATAATCCATCTCCACCATATTCATAATAAAGTGATGAAGGGCACAACCAATCGGAATGCCACAAATAGCACCTAAGAATACAAGTACATTGTTTTCTCTAAAAATATACGATTTGACTTCCTTTTTACGGAAACCTAATACTTTTAAAGTTGCGATTTCACGTTGGCGTTCGGAAATATTCACTTGAATTAAATTGCTTAAGACTACAAATGCTAACAACATACTTGAAATGATAATAGCCCATACAATCACATCTAAGCCTTCTACCATATTTTCAAAATTGCTTAACGTTGCATCATAGAAGGTAATACCTTCAACATTCGGATAGTCCACTAAAGCTTTTTGGAAGTCTTCATTTACTTTCTGACTTCCCTTGATTTTGATTAAAATCGTTTTTGTTTCTGGTAGATTGCCAAAATAGTTTTCATAACAAGCTTCAGTCATAAAGATGGAATGATGCACATACATTTCTGTAAGTCCAACAACCGGAATCTTTTTCTTAACTCCATTCTCCGCTTCTACCGTAATCGAATCACCGACTTTCACATGCATGTTTTCGGCCAGTTTTTCTGAAAGTAAAATGCCTTTATCCGTTAATTTCAAAGCTTTTTTATCTTTTCTTTTCCGCAAGGTAACACATTCATTGGCTTGTTTTTGATTCTTAAAAACTTGTACATTCAAATTTTCTTTCCCTTTACTTGTTTTAAGTTGACTGTTATACATATAAATCATATGCGCGGACTTCACTTGTTTTTGACTTTGTATCTTTTCTAACAATTGTTCAGCTTGGGTATTTGTTGCCGTATTTTCAACCTGGGCATAGCCATCATACTTATAAATCTCATGAAATTGTAGATCTACAAGATCTTTGATTGAATCACGAATACCAAAACCTGTAACAAGTAAGGCCGAACAGCCCGCTACCCCAATGACCGTTAGAACAAAGCGATGTTTATAACGGAAAATATTTCGCACGGTTACCTTCGTATTAAAGCTAAAACGTTTCCATAAGAAAGGAATCTTTTCTAAAAGCGTATTCTTACCAAGTTTTGGTGCTTTTGGTCGCATCAATTGTGAAGGAACTTCTTTCATATCACTTCGACATGCGCCATAACAAGTAAGTAACATTCCCACTAAAAAAGCCACACAAGAAATGATAATCAAATTCCAAGGAATGAAGTGCACCATATCCGGTAAGATGTACATCATCCGCCACGTATTATAAATAATGCTAGGGAACGTTAGTAAACCTAGAATCGAACCAATGACTTCACCAAGAAGGGTCGCAAGGCTGGCATAGAGTAAGTATTTCATCGCACATTGCATACGCGTATAACCTAAGGCTCGCAATGTACCAATTTCCCCCCGTTGTTCATCAACCATTCGCTTCATCGTTGTCATACAAACTAAGGCAGCAACCAGAATAAAGAAGACGGGAAAGATTTTACCAATGGCAGCCATTTGATCAACAGTCGCTTTATAAGTGACGGAAGCATAATGACTTTCTCGATCTAAGACCGTCCATTTACCAGGCTCCATCTGATAGATTTTCTCTTTGGCCTGATCAATTTGTGACGTTCCATCTTGGAGTTCTTGGGCTTTTTGGGTTAATACCGTTTTTGCCTCATCTAAAGCTTTTTGACTTTCCGCTAGGGTTTGCGCCAAAGTATTTGAACCCTGTTGCCATTGCACCTTGGCACTAGCTAATTGATTGGCCGAAGTATCCAATAGAACTTGGGCTTGATCCATTTGATTTTGGAATTGGTTTAAACCAGCCAACTGTCCTTCTAATTGGGCTTGTTGCGCTTGTAAGGTAGAGATCATTGCCGCAGGATCCGTAATTCCCTTCTCTTGCCAAGCTTTCTCAATGGCTTCTTTCTGTATTTCAAGATCTTGCTTCTGTTCTATTAACGTAGCTTTTTGATCAGAAACTTTTTGTTTTAAATCAGCGATGGTATTCTCTTCAGTTAAGCCAAATTGTTCCATGAAAGACTCTAAGCCGGGACAATCTTTTAATAAACTCTCATCGGGATAAGGAATCGAAACATCTAACGCTTGAATAGAAGCATCCATTTTTTCGATTGCCGAAGTAATGGTCTGATAAGCACTGATTGATTGATTTAATTCTGTTAAGGAAGAAGAAATCGTAGTTAAGCCATTTTCCATCTCCGCTTTATGGCTAAGAGCTGAGGATAAGGCTTGTTTTTGGGTATTTAACTGGGCATACGCTTGATTTAATTCGGCTTGTTTCTGTTCCAATAAGGCCCAATTGATTTCTAAATTCGCTTTTTGTAAGGAAGCTTCTTGATCCAGTTTTCTCTGGTTTTCATTTAAGTCATTTTGGCCTTGATCCAGTTGGGCCTTTCCATCCAATAAATTCTGTTCTTGTTCTTCTATTTGTCGCAAAGCATCACGTTGCAGGCTATCATAGCGTTTCTTGGCTTGCGTCTTAGCTAATTTTTCAATTCGTTTTTTTACCTTTTCACAATCTTTTTGATAGGCATCCGAAAAGGCATACAGGTCTTTACCATGATTGGTTAAGACATTTACCTCCGTATACGCTGCACTTGAAAAAGCAACTTCTGGTACATATAAGTATGTACGAATTGGTTGATCCGATAGTGTACTGTTTTCTTTGGTTTGATTTAAATATAACGGCGTATCAACCGTACCAACGATTTTAACTTTCTTAATTTTCAACTGGTCATTATAAAAAGAAACGGTACTGCCAAGGGCAAAACCAGATTCGAGTTCACTACCATTTTCAGCTAGAGCCTCATGTTCATTTTTAGGCATTCGCCCCTTTTTTAAAACGACACGATTGATAGTCTGATTGGGATTGTAGGCGTGAATTCGCGTAACATAAGTTGAATTCTTACAAGCTGCTAAGACATCGGCAAAATAGGTCCCTTCTACTTTTTTAACCCCTTTGACTGAAGCAATAGCCTGAAGATCCGCCTTGTCAAAACCCAGGTTGGAATAAAGGGTTAAGTCTTTTAAATTTTCTTTGTCATCATAGGCATCTACACTATAGCCCATAATAGGACTCGAACCCGATACCCCAACAAAAAAAGCGACACCAATTGCTACAATTGCCATCAAAGAAATAAATCGCCCTTTTGTCTGTTTAATTAAACGTAGTACGTTTTTTAACCAAGTTTTATTCATAATTACCACTCGATTGTATCTATATCTTGCGGATGTTCATTGACTTCGATTGATTCAATTTTTCCACTTTTTACATGAATGACCTTATCTCCCATTGGACATAAAGCTAAATTATGCGTAATCACGACAATCGTCATATGCTGCGTTTTCGACATAGTCTGAAGCAACTTGAGAATTTGTTTACCCGTTTTATAATCTAAGGCACCCGTTGGTTCATCACAAAGTAACAATTTCGGATTCTTAGCCAAAGCGCGCGCAATTGCCACACGTTGTTGTTCGCCACCACTTAACTGACTAGGAAAATTATGCATACGCTCGGCCAGTCCTACCTGCTTTAGTACTTCCTTAGAGTCCAAAGGATCCTTGCTGATTTCACAAGCGAGTTCAACATTTTCTAAAGCCGTTAGATTTTGCACCAAATTATAAAATTGAAAGACAAAGCCAATATCAAAACGCCGATAGTCTGTCAGTTCATTTTCTTGCATCAAATCAATACGAGAGCCATCTACTTCGATCTGCCCTTCACTAGCCATATCCATGCCACCAAGAATATTTAGAATCGTACTCTTACCAGCACCCGAAGCACCGGCAATCACGACAAACTCCCCTTTGGAAATTGTAAAAGAGACGCCATCCAAAGCATAAATGTCTACTTCACCGACATGATAGACTTTTTTAACATCCTGAAAAGTTATGTATTCCATATCTCAATTATACAAAAAAAGCCTTTTCAACAAAAGACTTTTTGGTTCCCATCATCCTTTACTTCAATCACAAAATCAAACTGATTGACTTGGGTCGCAAAGAAGAAATCATCTCTGGGAAAAATTAAATTGTTCGGGTCTAAAAACTTCTTGCCATCGGTTTCTTTTAAAGCCTCAATCCCACTAGCTAAATCAAAATCGCTATGTTCTAGAAGGCTTTTAATATAGCGGGCACAAAGCACATCTTCATCCGCGCGACTTACTCCTTGATTGCCCATTGCTACAAGAGATACTTGTTCGGGATTTTTTGCTTCAATATAACGTGCAATCGCTGCAGCATTGACTAGAGATCCGGTAATAATCGCATCGGCTTTTGTCGCATTGACAATACCCTGCGTACCAGCGCTGGTTGTATGAATACAAGTTTTACCAGTAAAATCTAAATCTTTGATTTGACTGGGACTGTTGCCAAAATCACAACCCTCGACTTGAGCCCCTTTTCTTTCCCCAAATAAAGGCCAGTCTGGATGTTCTTTTTTTAAGGCAAAAGCACTTTCTAATTGCCCTACGGGAATAATTCGTAAAGCCCCTTTAGAGAACAAATAAGCCTCTAAACTAAACGCTCGAAAAACATCAATGATAACGGTTAATCCTTCGGCCTTTTTGGCGCCTTCTATACATTCTAAAATTTCAATTTTCATAAACACCCTTCTATCCATTGATTTAAAACAACGGCTACACCATCTTCTTCAATACTTGGTGCAATAATATCCGCTTGTGCTTTTAATGCATCAATCGCATTTCCCATTGCCACCGAACAATCGACAACTTTTGCCAGCGGCAAATCATTTAAAGAATCCCCAAAACTAATGGTTTTGTCTGGTTTGAAATGATCCATTAATACTTGGGCAGCACTGGCTTTGGTATGTTTGGGACTAAAGAATTCCAAATGCGAAGTTTCACGATGTACCTCATACGAAAAAGGTTTCGCAAAGCGTAATGCGGTATCAAAGTCCTTTTGCGAATCCATCCACATTTCAATTTTCACGCAATCATCATACGCGTCTACTTGCTCCCATAAAACAGCTTCGGAAATTCCCGAGCTTTTAAAATAGGAGCGTAATTTATGATAGTCTTTTTTCACAATACTGTGATCCCATTTTTGTAAGTCGTATTCAATATGCGCTTGTTCTAATTCTTTGACTAGATTTAAAACATCTTCTTCCTGCATCGTATCATGAATCCACAATTGATTCTGGACATATAAAACGGCTCCATTGCAACAAAGATACGCATCAAAGTTTAAATCTTTGATAGCCTGTGGTAAAAAACCAAAAGAACGCCCACTAGCCACACAACACAGCGTACCATGCGTCTGGGCATTGGCAATGGCTTGTGCTACAGCTGGTCGTACAACACCTATTTCTGATGAATAAACTGTTCCATCAATATCAAAAAAAGCTAAATTCATTCTTCCTCTTCCTCAAAAATAAAAAAACGTCCCTAGGGACGTACAAGACAAATGGCGGAGCCGGTGGGATTCGAACCCACGGGGCCGTTAAGCCTACTCGAATTCCAATCGAGCCCGTTATGACCACTTCGATACGGCTCCAAGCCATTTCATCATACACAACCCTTTTCGAATTGTCAATTTAGTCTAAATCAACGACTTGGGAAAAAACTTGACCAATCGAATCATGAATCACAAGATCTGCTTGATGATCCATACTCGTTGCATCACGATTGATTAAGACAAGATGCTTCCCATGAAAGTACTGTAATAAACCTGCAGCCGGATAAACCACTAAACTTGTTCCCCCGACAATCAATAAGTCCGCTTGTTCAATAGCTTGTACAGCGCCATAGATAGTCGCTTCATCTAAGCCTTCTTCATACAAAACAACATCCGGTTTGATAATACCCTGACACATAGGACAAACCGGTATGCCATCCGCATTGCGACTGGCCATCGTCTCTTCTAGCGTATAGTGTGAATGACATTTCACACAAGTATTCTTTAAAACCGAACCATGTAGTTCAAAGACGTTTTTCGAACCTGCTTTTTGATGAAGGCCATCAATATTTTGTGTAACAACAGCTTTTAGTTTTCCCATTTTTTCTAACTTGGCCAAGGCTAAATGTGCTTTATTTGGCTTGGCATCGGGAAAAATCATTTGATTAAAATAGAATTCATAAAATTCTTTGGGATTTGATACAAAGAAGCTATGGCTGATCATCTGTTCAGCGGGATAGCGATATTGTTTTTTGTACAATCCATTATCGCTACGAAAATCAGGAATATTACTTTCGGTAGAAACGCCAGCTCCCCCAAAAAAATACAATATTATCCGATTCTTGAATCCAATCCTTTAACGTTTGAATATCTGACATAGAAATCATCTCCTGCACCTATTATAACGCAAAAATAGAGGGAATGAGTCCCTCTATTCACTAACGGAGAATGTATATTGTCCATCCACAAAATCCACAAAAATTTCTGCTTCCTTGACAACACCTTCTTCAATCATCTTTTTGGCAATTTGCGTTTCGATGTTTCTTTGAATGTATCGTTTCATTGGACGGGCACCAAAGACTGGATCAACACCCATTTTCGCAATTTGACTAAATACTGCATCACTGACATGTAAGTTGATATCTCTTTGGGCTAAACGATGTTGTAGCTCACCAATGAACTTGTGGGCAATCTTGATAAAGGCAGCATCATCCAGGGCATTGAAGACAATGATTTCATCAATACGGTTGATAAATTCCGGCTTGAAATGACGCTTTACTTCATCCATATACTTCGTTTGTCTTTCTTCATTAGAAATGTTTTCAAACGCATATTGCGAACCTAAATTACTTGTCAAAATGATAATGGTATTCTTAAAGTCAACCGTTACCCCTTTTGAATCGGTAATTCGTCCATCATCCAAGATCTGTAACAATACGTTAAAGACATCTGGATGGGCTTTTTCGATTTCATCAAATAAGACAATACTATATGGATTTCGACGTACGGCTTCGGTCAATTGTCCACCTTCATCGTATCCAACATATCCAGGAGGCGCACCAATTAAACGGGAAACACTGTGTTTTTCCATGTATTCAGACATATCAATACGTACAATATGTCGTTCATCATCGAATAGTTGTTCAGCCAAAGCTTTGGCAACTTCGGTTTTACCAACTCCAGTTGGTCCTAAGAACATAAAGGAACCAATTGGTCGATTTTCATCTTGGATTTGTGCTTTTGAACGTAAAATCGCATCCGTGACTAATTCTAGCGCTTGGTCTTGACCAACAACTCGTTTTGCCAAAACTTGTTCCAGATGAAGTAATTTTGTTCGTTCGCTTTCTACCAAACGATTGACTTCTACACCAGTCCAGCGCGAAACGATTTTCGCAATCATTTCTTCATCAACTGTCTCTTGGATCAAAGCGCCTTCTTTGTCGGTTGTATTGACTTTGGCAATCTTCGCTTCTAGTTCGGGAATTACGCCATATTGTAGACGCGCAGCATCTTCATAACGAGCTTCATTTTGGGCTTGTTGCAAATCCAAACGGGCTTTCTCTAAAGCTTTTTTATCTTCTTGGGCATGCGATAATGCATTCTTTTCATCTTCCCATTGACTGCGCATTTCATCACGTTGAGATTGATAACGAGCTAATTCATCTTCGATTTCTTCGCGTCTTTCAACCGATTTCTTTTCGGTTTCTTTTTGTAGAGAAGTCTTTTCAATTTGTAACTGAAGAATCTTACGTTCGAGCTCATCCAACTCTTGTGGCATACTTTCCATTTCTACTTTTAAAGTTGCACAAGCTTCATCGACTAAGTCAATGGCTTTATCTGGCAAGAAACGATCCGTAATATAACGATCGGATAAAGTGGCAGCACTAACCAAAGCTTCATCTAGAATACGCACACCATGGTAGGATTCAAAACGATCCTTTAAACCACGCAAGATACTAATCGTTTGCACAACGGTTGGTTCTTGAACCATAACCTTTTGGAAACGACGTTCCAATGCGGCATCTTTTTCGATATATTTACGATATTCATTAAAAGTCGTAGCACCGATACAATGTAGTTCACCACGCGCTAACATTGGTTTTAACAAGTTGGCTGCATCCATACTACCTTCGGTTTTACCAGCTCCAACTAAGTTATGAATTTCATCGATGAACAAGATAATTTGTCCATTACTCTTCTTCACTTCATCCAAAATAGATTTCAAACGTTCCTCAAATTCACCACGGTATTTAGCCCCGGCAATCAAAGAACCCATATCCAATTCAATCAAACGTTTTTCTTTTAAAGATTCTGGCACATCGCCTTTCATAATACGCCATGCCAAACCTTCGACAACGGCGGTTTTACCTACACCAGGTTCACCAATCAAAACAGGGTTATTTTTGGTCTTACGCGAAAGAATCTGCATAACCCGACGAATCTCATCATCACGACCGATAATTGGATCAATCTTACCAGAACGAACTTCTTCCACTAAATCTCGTCCATATTTTTTTAGAGATTCCACATTATCTTCGGAATTTGGGGTATCGTAAGCTTTTCCGTTTCGTCTTTCCAATTCAGCTTGTTCACACTGTTTTTCATTTAAATTAAATTCTTTCACCAAACGTTTAGAAATATAGGAACCATTAAACATTAAAGCTAACCAAACACTGGCAACTGAAAGATATGTCTCTTGATGATTAGCGGCCCATTGTTGGGCTTTTTCTAAGGATTTCTGTACTTCATTCGATAAGTTCAACTGCGAACTACTAGCCCGGGAAATATGTCGATTCTCTTCTTCGATAATAGAAAGCGCTCTTTGTTTATCCACGTTGACTTGTTCAAACAAACCATTTAAGATATCGTCTTTAAAAATTGCTTCTAAGACATCAATCGTATCAACACTTGGATGTTGACGGGATTGTGCACTATTCACTGCATTCATTAATACAGTTTGAAGTCTTTCCGAAATTTTATCATTGTTCATAAGTCAGCCCTCCTTTAGCACTCTTATATTCTAACTGCTAACTGTAGTATAGCACTTCCTTTAGCACTGTCAAGAGGTGAGTGCTACATTTTTAAAATTTTTTTAAGCGCTAATTTTCAATATAATGAACCAATCGAATTCCCAAATAGCTAGAAAGAATACCAACGAAAATACCGCCTAAAATATCCGTTGGATAATGAACAAAAAGATATAAACGGGATATCGCAATCAAACTAGCGGGAATAAAACAATACGTTGCATACTTTTTCGCATGGGAATAATATAAGGCACCAACTGCCGCAAAAGAAATCGAAGTATGTCCCGAAGGAAAGGATGCACCCGATGGTTGCGGAATTAATAATTTAACATTATGTATGACTTGACAAGGACGAAGACGCCCAAAGACATTTTTTAACAGGCCATTGCATAAAAGAAGATCAGTCACGATACAAACAAACATTACAATACCTAAAAATCTTGTTCTTGGTTGAATGAGGAATATTCCAATCAACAAAAGCCATAGAATGCCACCATCCTCTAAATGCGTAATGAAAACCATAATTCTATCTAAGATTGGCGTAGGAAGCGATTGAAACCAAAATAAGATTTGAAGCTCCATCTTCAATCACAGCCTTTCTGTAATTTATGTAAACCAAGAACAAGTGCCATACCAAACAATGCAGATAAAAGATGAAAGCTTTGAAGGCTTAAAGCTGGTTGAGTTAACGACAAAGTGCATGGGCCCTGCCAAATAGCTACAAGAGATCCAAGCATCATGTCTAAAATCAGATACATTGTTTGTGTGCGATATTTCGCCAAACAGAATTGAATCAGTTTCACTACACTTATTGCACCAAATAGAATTCCTATACCAAAAATCATTAAGGCTGGTAAGGTGTTAAAATGCAGAGTAAGAACGTTTTTAATCGCATGAATAACCGGAATATAACAACCAAAAATCAATAAAATCGTGGAGCCCGAAATACCGGGTAAAAACATCGCACTAATCGCAATCATTCCAACCAAAAATAAACGTACGATTAAAGGCAAAGATAGTTGATTCAAATCAATCCGTTGCGAACCAACTTTTCGATTCAAGTACGTTATACCTATCACAAATAAAACGCCTAATAAAAGGAAGAGCCAACCTTTGGCAATGTTTTTTAAAGCTGTAAATTCATCTCCTATGACAAATGGAATAGAACCAAGAATAAAACCTATAAATAAAGAACTTACTAAATAAATATGCCTTTCAAAAAGCGAGCTAAGAATACATGCAGCCAGCCCCATTCCAACAATCCAGCCACAACCTAGTTTTACTAAGTATAAAGCAGCTTGTTTTTTCTTTGCGACAGATGCAAACAACACATCATGAATTGCACCAATAAAGTCATCGGAAAAAACCCATGACAAAAGCAATCATTCCCCCAGATACCCCTGGTACACTATCCGCTAAAGCCATACAAAATCCTTGAAACATCTTAAGAAACATAATAAAAAACCTCCTTGTTCACATGTCATTCTAAATAACAACATTGAACAAAAAGAGGTTCTTTTCTAAACAAATTCTAAACTGTTTTATTTAAGCGATAACCCGCGCCCCATATCGTTTCAAGTATCTTAGGATTTTTCGGATCGTCTTCAATTTTTTCCCGAATGCGATTGATATGCACCATAATGGTTGCACTATCTCCCAAATAATCCAAGCCCCAGATTTTTTCAAAAAGCTGCTCTTTAGAAAAGACAATATTAGGATGCATTGCCATAAACTTTAAAAGTTCAAATTCTTTATTGGGCAGCTTTACTTCTTTTTGACCTTTAAAGACTTTCCAACTATCTTATTAACCATTGAATGCTGGAAAGATGTACATCCAGCTCTGGTCACCATTCCTGTTGACTGGGATTACAGCATCCCCTATGGTCTACTCTATAGCCTGCATGCATCTAAGGTTGTTTTGCGTTTTATTGCTATTATCCAACAAAAAAGAAGTTAGCCTTGTGCTAACTTCTTTTCTTATTTAAATAAAGTGGTACGATGATAGGCTTTTTGCCAGTTCATCGTGAATTCACCAACCGCAATTTTCGTACCTGGATGATCCACCATATTCATAATCACATCCGGTGGTAGCGTTTCCGCTTGAATACCGGCTTTAATCAATTCATGGGCTTGGTAGGTATTTTTAAAACTTGCGGCAACAATCTTACTAGGTAAGTTGTTCACTTTTAACATCTCGATTAAATCTTTAACTTCTTGTACACCATCCCCATAATTGCACATACGATTGACATAAGGGGCAAGATATTCTGCTCCATTCATTGCCGCTAAGAACGCTTCATCTGCTGAATAAATAGCCGTAGCCAAGGTATGAATACCTAATTTTTTACATTCTTTAATAGCTTTTAAACCATCTCGTGTAACCGGAATTTTCACATACATATTTTTCGGACGAATTTGCGAAATCTCTTTAGCTTCTTTCATAATGCCATCAAAATCCGTGGCAACAGCTTGAATAAAAAACAATTGATCTTCATCCAAAACATCCGCAATTTCTTTGATAACTACTTCTGGTTCTTTATTTGATTTAGTAATAATCGTTGGGTTTGTCGTAACTCCTGTAACCGTTAATAATTCATTGATTTCTTTAATAGCTTGTACATCAGCTGTATCGATAATTAGTTCCACAATGAATCCTCCTTGTTCTCTATGAGTATTATAATCCCTCCAATCACGAATTCAAGTATTTTTTATTACTTTTTATTGTTTTTTATTATTCTCAAATAAATATAAAAAATTCTTTTTTTGAAGATACTTTCAAGTGGACTTTTAAACCAAAACCGCATACACTCAGAACTGTAAGAGAGGCGAATAAAATGAAAAAAGCAACAAAACTTAAAGAAAACGTTTATTGGGTTGGTGCCCGTGATTTAAACTGTCGAAACTTTCATGGTGAGCTATACCCTATTGAAGAAGGAACAACCTATAATGCCTATCTAATTCTAGATGAGCAAACAACTTTAATTGATACAGTAGAAGAAGAATTCACTTCAGATTGTCTAGAGCGAATTCAATCCGTATTAAAAGATCAACCGCTAGATAATATCATCTTGCAGCATGCCGAACCAGATCATTCCGGTGGTTTGATGAAAATAAAAGCTGCTTATCCAAACGCAACAGTCTATGCCAGTCAAGGTTGTGTACGTAATGTAACGACACAATTTCATCCCGATTTTCCAATGAATCCCCTAAAGACCAACGACACATTATGTACCGGAAAATACAATTTCACTTTTGTCGAAATGCAAATGATTCACTGGCCAGACAATATGTTAACGTACTGTCCAGAATTAAAAACCGTATTCTCAAATGATGCCTTTGGTCAACATATCGTCAACTATCAATTGACCGATGAAAACTTAGATAAAAACTATTGCATCGAACAAGCCAAAGAATACTTTGCGAATATCGTACTTTCCTATACAACTCAAGTAAAAGCAAAACTTAACTTGATTCTTTCGATGAATCTAGAAATCGAAGATATTATGCCAGCTCACGGAATCATCTGGCGTAAGTATATTCCAGATATCTTAGAAGCATATCAAGGCTTTGCGGATTCAAAATGTAAACGAAAAGCCGTTATTGTATATGAATCCGTTTGGAAACATACCCAAGATATGGCAGAAGCCCTAGCCGAAGGCTTTGGAGATGCCGGAATGGAAGTAAAAGTTTATAAACTTTCTAATACTCGATCTTCGATTGTCTTCCGTGAACTAATGGATGCGGAAGTTGTATGTGTAGGATCTGGTACCTACAACAATGAGATTTCTTATAGTGTAGGAGCTTTCTTAACTCACTTAAAAGCAGCCAAAGTCAAAGGTAAAAAAGGTCTTGGATTTGGTGCCTTTGGTTGGTTCCCTAAAGTTCCATCCAACATTGATCAAGCCTTAGTTGATAGTGGCTTAACTTCTTGCCATGAAGCAATTGCCCAGGCCTTCAGCCCAAGCCAAGATCAATTAGAAAACTACTATCAAATTGCTCAAGAAATTGCCAAAGATTGTTAAAAAAAAGCCTATCTAGATTTAAGCTAGATAGGTTTTCTTTCGGCAAAAACATGCGAATTTGGAAGTAAACGCAAACCTTTGGGAATCTTATTCTTCATCATTTGGCCATCGCATTTCCCAAAGCCAAATGGAATATCCTGGAAACAAAGCGCATAATAACCTTTTTCTAAAGTACACGGAATGGTATTGCCATGCATATAGGCATCCATTTCTTCTAAAGATACATCCCATTTTTTCTGAAAGGTATCAATCCAAGCTGCATTCATATAGAAAGCATGGGCTGGTTCAAAACGATTCTTTTTACATTCCCCAGCTAAAATTCCCTGACGTATATCATTCACCTTCTTGGTATCTACAAAAGGATGATCCATGACATAGACTTGATCTTTTTGCATATACAGATGCTTTGGAACAAAACCCAATTGTTCTTTAAAAAATGTTTCTACAAAACCAGGCACAGCTTTATCCTTTAAGAGAGGCAAATTGGCAACGCTACCTTCTCTCTTTTTAAACTTGGCTACAAAATGCCCTTCACCACCATCCATCGGAAATACTCGTAAGGTATCTTTAAGATAACCCGGACGACCAAAAGATACATTTGGAGGACATAGTTGCATATCCGGATAGTTTTCTAAAAACCATGTGACAACTTCTTCGTTTTCTTCTTTGGCATAGGTACAAGTCGAATAAACCAGATATCCATCCTTTTTCAAAGCCATATAGGCATTGGCTAAAATTTCTTTTTGCCGTTTCGCACAAAAATCGACATTTTCTTGCGACCATCTTTGACTCGCTGCATCGTGTTTTTTCATCATCCCTTCTCCACTACAAGGAGCATCGACTAAGATTTTATCAAAACAGTTTTTATACGCTGAACAAAGTTTCTTGGTATCCATTGATGTCAATAAGAAATTCTCTACCCCATAACGTTCTAGATTGGAAAGAAGAATCTGTGCTCTTTTTTTATCAATTTCATTGGTTACAAGAAACCCATCTTCTAAACGACTGGCAATCTGAGTGCTTTTCCCACCTGGAGCCGCACATAGATCCAAAACTACATCGGATTTCTGTACATCTAAAATCGTTACCGCACTAGCTGCGCTTGGAGATCGGAAGAGCGTC
>ERZ507033.284-NODE-284-length-22297-cov-3.611051_pt1 | contig 22297 bp, 10 predicted proteins | sample MGYA00512874_ERZ507033 | MGnify/ENA metagenome assembly ERZ507033
ACTTCAAGCTGGTGCACGACCTGGCCGACGTGCTGGGCGGCGAAGTGGGCGCCAGCCGCGCCGCCGTCGATGCGGGCTTCACGGAGCATGCGCGCCAGGTGGGCCAGACGGGTGTCACGGTGCGTCCGAAACTCTACATCGCCTGCGGTATTTCGGGGCAGATCCAGCACACGGCCGGCATGGACCAGTCGTCGATGGTCATCTCGATCAACTCGGACCCCGAAGCCCCGATCAACAAGATCGCCGACTACGCCATCACGGGCGATGTCAATGAGATTATCCCCAAGATGATCAAGTACTACAAACAAAACTCGAAATAGCGATGCGCAGGCTTCTGACGGTAATCTGTACGCTTCTCCTCTCTGCGTCCGTTTCCGGACAGCAGATCAAGAGCCGGCCTGTCGGGTTCGACGACTTCCGCTCCCTGCTGGAAGCTGCTGGTTACGAGGCGTTCGGTTTTGACCTGTCGGAATTGCTCGAAGGACCGGGCCGCTATGACATGACGGTATATATCAAGGAGTACGAATCGGGCGTGGAGATTCGTTCCCGGGAGTTTCCCTGCGGGCCGAACAAACTGCTCGTAAGCGATTTCCCCGAGAAGGTGCGCGGCGAAATCCTGCCCGGCGAGATGGCCGATCCGCAGGCGGGCATTTACATGCTGGCCAAAAAACTGACGATTGGATTCTATCCTTCGGGGACGGATTCGACGGCGATGCTGAATTTCAGTATCCCGGAGATGCGGGAGGCCAGTCAGCGGCTCAAGCTCCGCAGCGTGACTTCGTCGAGCGGTTATACGCTTACCAAGTACTGCACCCGTCCGTTCGGGATCGACTCGTTCGAGGCCGGAAAGTTCATTCCGCTGGTCTTTTACGGTTCGATGTGGTTCGATGCGGAGCACAATCTGTTCCGTTTCTGCGGCGAGAACGAGATCGCGCCCGACCTGTCGGGCGAAATTGTCGGCAACATTCCCCACTTCTATGTCATAGGTATTGAATTTACCCCAAAACAGGAGCCTACGAATCTTAAAAACAACTAATTATGGCTAATTTCTTTTCAGATAACAAGGATTTGCAGTTCCACCTCCAGCATCCGTTGATGCGCAAGATCGTGGAGCTGAAGGAGCGCGGTTTCGCGGAGAAGGACCTCTACGACTATGCGCCGCAGGATTTCGACGACGCGATGGACAACTACCGCCGCGTGCTGGAGATCGCCGGCGAGGTCTGCGGCGAGGTGATCGCCCCCAACGCCGAGGGTGTGGACCACGAGGGTCCGCGCGTGGTCGACGACCATGTGGAGTACGCTTCGGGTACGGTCGAGAACATGAAGGCGGTGGTTGACGCGGGGTTGAGCGGCATGACGCTTCCGCGCAAGTACGACGGACTGAACTTCCCGCTCATCTGCTTCGTGATGGCCAACGAGATGGTGGCCCGCGCCGACGCCAGTTTCGAGAACATCTGGGGGTTGCAGGACTGCGCCGAGACGTTGAACGAGTTCGCTTCGGAGGAGATCAAGCAGAAATACCTGCCGTGGGTCTCGGCGGGCGCGACGTGCGCCATGGACCTCACGGAGCCGGACGCCGGTTCGGACCTCGGAGCCGTGATGCTCAAGGCCACCTGGTCGGAGGAGCGGCAGACGTGGCTGCTGAATGGCGTGAAACGCTTCATCACCAACGGCGACGGCGAGGTTTCGCTCGTGCTGGCGCGTACCGAAGAGGGTACGACCGACGCCCGCGGCCTCTCGATGCTGGTCTACGACAAGCGCGACGGCGGTGTGAAGGTGCGCCGCATCGAGAATAAGCTCGGCATCAAGGGATCGCCGACGTGCGAGCTGGTCTTCACGAACGCCCCGGCGCAGCTGGTCGGCGACCGGAAGATGGGCCTGATCAAGTATGTGATGTCGCTGATGAACGCCGCCCGTCTGGGCATCGGCGCTCAGTCGGTGGGCACCTGCGAGGCCGCTTACCGCGAGGCGCTGAAATACGCCCACGAGCGCGAGCAGTTCGGCAAGCCGATCATCCAGTTCGCCGCCGTTTCGGAGATGCTCTCGAACATGAAGGCCAAGGTGCAGGGCGTGCGCGCGCTGCTGTACGAAACGGCGCGTTTCGTCGAGGTCTACAAGCAGTACGGCCATATCTCCCACGAGCGTTCGCTCGAAGCGGAGGAGCGTCAGGAGATGAAGTTCTACAACCGCCTTGCCGACGGTTTCACGCCGCTGGTGAAGCTCTTCTCGTCGGAGTACGCCAACCAGCTGGCCTACGACGCCATCCAGATCCACGGCGGATCGGGTTTTATGAAGGACTATCCCTGCGAGCGGTTGTACCGCGACGCACGCATTATGAACATCTACGAGGGAACCTCGCAGTTGCAGGTCGTTGCGGCGATCAACGCCGTGACGAAGGGCACGTTCCTGGAGCAGATCGGGCGCTATGCCGCCGAAAGCTACACGGAGGCGATGTGCCCCGTGGTGACGAAGCTCAAGGAGCTGACCGTCAAGTTCTCGGAGATGCAGGCCCGTGTCGAGGCCGGCGACAAGGAGGTCTGCGGATTCAAGGATTTCCATGCCCGCCGCCTGGTGGAGACCGCCGGACACATCATCATCACCTACCTGCTGGCCCGTCAGGCCGGTGAGGCGGAGGAGTATGCCGCTTCGGCGCGCGTGTTCTGCAAGCTTGCAGAGGCGAAGATCGCGGAGGCCTATACCTACGTGATGAACTCCACGACGGAGGACGTCGCGCTGTTCAAAGCTGTCGAAAACGAGGTTTAAACACACCGGACCGGATACGATGCGGGGGATCCTGAACAATCCTCCGCATCGTTTTTCATGCCGGGGCACAGCCTTGCTGTGCAGGGTCTTGCAGTCTGCTCCGGTATCCGGGTCCGATTGTCGGATCAATGTATGAAAGCGAGATTATTGGCATTGTATCTGCCTCAATTTCCCCCATCCCGGAGAACGACCTGTGGTGGGGAAAGGGTTTTACCGAATGGACGAACGTGGGTAAGGCCCGGCGGTATTTCAGAAATCACTATCAGCCCCGAGTTCCGGCCGATCTGGGGTATTACGACCTGCGGGTCGCCGAGACGCGCCAGGCGCAGGCGGATATGGCCCGCGAATACGGCGTCGAGGGCTTCGTCTACTGGCATTACTGGTTCGGCAACGGCAAACGGTTGCTGGAACGTCCCTTCAACGAGGTGCTGGCCAGCGGCGAACCCGATTTTCCGTTCGCGCTGGCCTGGGCCAATGAGAGCTGGCGGGGCTTCGCCCACGGGATCACGAACCGGAACATGCTGATCGAACAGCTCTACGGAGGCGTCGAAGACTATACGGCGCATTTCCGGGCCGTGCTGCCCGCTTTCCGGGACCATCGTTACATTACGGTGGACGGCAAGCCGCTGTTTATGATCTACAGACCGCTGGCGGACCCCGAGGTGAAGGTTTTCATCGCCACGTGGCGGGAGCTGGCCGAAAAGAACGGCCTGCCGGGAATCTACTTCGTCGGGCACGAGAACGCCCCGGTTCCGAACGTCGGGGCTATTTTCTCTACGGGGGTCGACGCTGTCAATCCGCTGCGGCTGGTCGGGTATTTCAATGTAAGGCATTCGTTTTTCGAACGGCAGCGGGTAAAATTCGACCGCTGGCGGAAGATTCCGCTCAATTATCCCTATGAACGGATGGCCGCTTATTTTCTTAACGGGGACGAAGACACCCGGGAGAACGTGTTCCCCTCGGTCATTCCGAACTGGGACCACACGCCGCGCAGCGGGAAAGAGGGGTGGATCGTGACGGATTCCACGCCCGAGCTGTTCGGGAAACACCTCCGGGAGGCTGTGGAAATGGTCCGGGGAAAGGCTCCCGAACACCGGATCATCCTGCTGAAATCCTGGAACGAATGGGCCGAGGGAAATTATGTCGAGCCGGACCTGAAATGGGGTCGCGGGTATCTCGAAGCCATCCGGCGGGAGGTGATGGACGAGTGATTGTCCGTGATGCGTTGCCCGTTCCGCGCCCGTTCTGTGCCTGTCGCATGCTCGTTCCGCGCTTGTCGCGTGCCCGTTCTGCGCCTGTCGCGTGCCTGTTCCGCGCCCGTCGCGCGCCTGTCCGCCGAACGGATTGATTTCGTTGCGTGATTTTTGCTATATTAGCAGTCGTAAAACCTGAAAAACAGAGAACGATGATCAAGAAATTGCTGATGGCGGCGGCCGTCGTCGCGATGGCCGTTCCCGCCGCCGCCCAGGGATCGCGCCGCAGCGAGGTTTCGGTGTCCTACGGCGTCGCTCCCGTCACCGATTGGATCGACTCGTACAGCGACATGCTGACCGGGCTTTTCACGAATGCGAATACCGACCTCGAGGGGTGGGGCGCCGTCACCGTGGGTTACAGTTTCCGCCTGATCGGCAGCCTGCGCCTCGGCGCGCAGGTCGTCTACTCCTCGAACACGCAGGAGGTCAGGGGCGCCGGCTCGGAGATCCGGAACCGCTACTGGTCGCTGCTGCCCAACGTGAAGTGGAACTGGATGAACCTCAAGGTGGTTTCGTTCTATTCGCGCCTCGGTGCGGGAGCCTCGTTCTCCAGATCCGAGGTCGGGGGCGAGAGCGACAAATCCACGCAGTTCGCCTTCCAGGTGTCGCCCGTCGGCGTCGAAGTCGGGGGACGCGTCGCGGCCTATGCCGAGGCCGGTATCGGTACGTCGGGCTGCCTGCTGGTCGGCGTCCGCTACCGCTTCTGACATCCTGTCCGGATACGGAAAAGGGGCGCATTCCTCGCAGGATGCGCCCCTTTTCGTCGGCGGGTCTCCCCGCAGGGGAGTTCTTACGCCTTCACAGGCTCTTTCCCGGCCATCACGCAGCGCGTCGTGCCGAAGACGTTGAGGTTGAGGTGTCCGGCGATGAACGCCAGCGCCTTCTGGGCCTTCACCGAGTTGCCGGCCCCGTCGAGCGGGGGCGCGAACGCCGCAACGCCCATCACGCCCGGCACGACGCCCATGATGCCGCCGCCCACGCCCGTTTTGGCCGGAAGCCCCGTCGTGAAGAGCCAGTCGCCCGTGTGCTCGTAGAATCCCACGGTGGCCATCATCGAGGCGATCTTGGGCGTCAGCTCGGGCTTGAACACGGCCTTTCCGGTCACGGGGTTCACGCCGCTGTTGGCGATCGTCGCGGCCATCGTGGCCAGCTGCCGGGCCGTCACGCCGATCGAGCACTGGCGCGTGTAGATGTCCAGCGCCATGTCGGGATCGTCGTAGATGCGGTTGTAATTCTTCAGCAGCCACGCGATCGACTTGTTGTTGAAGTTGGTCGCCGTCTCCGATTTGTAGAGTTCGTCGATCACCGCGACGTCCGATCCCGCGAGGTCGGCGATGAACGAGACGATGGCTTTCCATTTGCCGTCGCTGTCGCCCACGGGCTTGATCATCGAGCAGGCCGAAATGGCTCCGGCGTTCACCAGCGGCGTCGAGGGGTGGTCGTTTTCGAGCAGGATGGCCATGATCGAGTTGAAGGGGAGTCCCGTGGCGTCGGCGCCGATCTTGCCGAGCACCTCCTGGCCGCCGTACTGGTTCATGGCGAGGATCGCCGTGGGGACCTTCGACACCGATTCGATGCCGAACTTGTAGTCCGTGTCGCCCACGGCCACCACGTCGCCGTCGGGGAGGCAGGCCGCGATGCCGAACAAGTTCGACGGCACATCGGCCAGATAGGGGATATAGTCGGCGTTTTTGCCGCCGGTTTCGTTTTTGCAGCGGTCGTATGCCATCTGCACGGCATCCTGAACCGCTTTTTTGTCGATCTTCTGAATCATGTTATGAAATTTGTAAAATGGTTTGTATCCTCTTTCCGCTGTGGCAGGCCGTAGTCACGGCGTTCCGCCGTGTTTGCAGGCCCGCCCCGTCCCCAAACCCCCGCCTCGGCGGGGGTTTAAGGAGTTCGGAGGCATTTCTTCGGCTGTTATTTGTTGCTACCGGGTTTCTGCTGTGCAGATGCGGCTGCCGCGGGGGCTGCGACCTTGGCTTGCGCTTCCCAGTGGAAGGGAGCGAAATCGGCGGCGGCCTCGGGGTCTTTCCACGACGGCTTGCGCATGGAGTAGATGACGAACGGGGCGCCCACGACCACCACGCAGCCGATGATCAGCACCGAGAACCAGACGGTGTTGCTGCCGGTCGAAATCTGACTGGGCGGCACGAAGCTCAAGACGAAGGCCAGCAGTGCGCCGCAGAAACCGAGGCATCCGAGGAACCACATCAGGCCGTTCTTTTTGCCCAGGCGGAACGGACGGGGCGTGCCCTTCATCTTGTAGCGCAGGACGATGGCGGCCGAGAACATCAGCATGTACATGATCAGGTACAGCAGCACGGTCAGCTGCGAGAGGATCTGGTAGAACGACTGCACCGAGGGCATCACGACGAACAGCAGCGCCAGCAGCGTCACGACGCAGCCCTGGATCAGCAGGATGTTCTTCTGTACGCCGTTCTTGTTGGTCTTCTGGAAGAACGGGGGCAGGTAACCGGCCTTGCCCACGGCGAAGATACCCTTCGAGGGACCCGCCACCCACGTCAGCACGCCTGCCAGCACGCCGAACATCAAGGCGATGGCGATGATCGGGCCGGCCCACGAAATGTGGAGGTAGTGGAAGTAGTTGTCGAACCCGACTAACAGCGACTGCGTGAGGCTGATGTCCTTGGCGGGGATGATCAGGCCCAGCGAGAAGGTTCCCAGAATGAAGATCAGCACCGTGACCAGCGAACCGATGATGATGGCCTTGGGGTAGTTCCGCGACGGGTTCTTCACGTCCATGACGTGAATGCCCATCATCTCCATACCCGCGTAGAACAGGAAGATACTGCTCGCCAGCACGAGGTTGTTGAATTTCGACAGGTCGGGGAAGAAGCCCTGCGACATGTCCATGTGGTTGTGTCCGCCGGTCGAAATGTAGATGACGCCCAGCACGATCAGCAGGCCCGCGGGAATGATCGTACCGATCATGCCGCCCCATTTGCTGATTTTTCCGACCCATCCGAGACCTTTCAGGGCGATCAGCGTGGCGATCCAGTAGATGGCCAGCACCATGCAGAGCGTGAAGACCTTGTTCGAGGCCAGCAGCGCGTCGTGCGTGTCGTTCATGCCGATGAACGCGATCGACACGGCGCCGAAGGTCAGCACCGTCGGATACCAGATCGTCGATTCGATCCATTGCAGCCAGATTGCGAGGAATCCCGTGCGTGCGCCGTAGGCTTCGCCGACCCAGCGGAATACGCCGCCCTGCTTGTCGGCGAACATCGCGGCCAGTTCGGCGGCGACCATCGCCGTCGGAATCAGGAACACGATGGCTGCAAACAGGTAGTAGAATGCCGACGAAAGTCCGTAGACCGCCTCGGCAGGCAGTCCGCGCAGACTCACTACGGCAGTCACGTTCATAATTGCCAGTGTCATAACACTCAATTTGAACCCTGTGCTTGTGGTAGTTTTCTTTACATCCATAATGAATTGATTTGGTTTTTTGTCGCTGTTGGGTGTTGCAACTACCGTGCAAAACCGCCGGGAAGTCGCCTTTGCAACCTTCGGGTGTACGATTGTTGCCGGAAATTTCTATCTTTGCGTATAAATAATCTCCATGCCCATGCAACGCATCCTGATCATCCTCCTGGCAGCCCTGTGCGTCGCCGCGTGCGGCCGCCGCCGGAGCGCTCCCTCGCAGGAGACCGCGGTCTCCGCATCCCGTCCGCGGGTTTTTCTCCCGGCCATCGCCCCCGCGGGACTCTCTCCGGACGAGCAGCGCGACTATCTCCGCCGGCACTACTGGGACCGTTTCGACTTCACCGACACGCTTTTCGTCTCCGAGGCCGACACCGTGCAGATGATCGAGGCCTTTGCGCGCTACATTGCGGTGCTTTCCGACCGTCCGGCGGATTCCGCGCCGATGGATTCGCTGATGCGCCGGGCTTCGTCGTCGAAGCCGATGCTCGACTATTTCGCGATGCTCGCCGGGACGGTGCTGCACGACCCCAACTCGCCGCTGCGCAACGACGAGTTCTACATTCCCGTGCTCCGGGCGCAGCTCGCCAGCCCTTTCTACGACGAGTACGAACGCATCGCCCCGCAGTACGACCTCGAAATGGCCATGCAGAACCGCCTGGGCCAGCCTGCCAACGATTTCCGCTACACGCTCGCCTCGGGCGCCTCGGGGACGCTCTACGGGCTGCAAGCCGAATACGTGCTGCTGTTCATCAACAATCCCGGCTGTGCGATGTGCCGTGAAATTCGCGAGGCGATCACCTCCTCGCCGATGCTTTCGGAGATGATCGAGCGGGGGCGGCTGAAGGTGCTGGCGCTCTATCCGGACGAGGACCTTACGGAGTGGCGCGACTACCGCGACCACATTCCGGCGTCGTGGATCAATGCCTACGACAAGGGGTGCGTCGTCCGCGAAAAGAGCCTGTACGACCTCCACGCCATTCCGGCCCTCTACCTGCTGGACAGCCGCAAGCGGGTGCTGGTGAAGGATTCGACCGACGTGGCGCAGATCGAAGAGATAATAGACCGCCGGGCGTAAAACGCTTGATAGACGGGCTTTATGGGCGATGGATGACCCGGCGCCTCTTGTCCTGTTCTGCGCTCCCCGGCTTAAAAAGCCGGTTTTGGGAGCGAACGGCGGTTCACACGCCTCCTGCCCGGTTCTGCGGCGCGGCTATAAGCGCAGCCTATCCCGCCATCAGAAAAGACAATCGGAAACCTATACGGATTCCGAACGGATTTGCTATCTTTGCACTACAAACAGAATACAATCACACACATTAAACAGTAGAAGATTATGGCAAAGAAATGGCGTTGTACCGTATGCGGTTACATTCACGAAGGTCCCGAGGCACCCGACCAGTGCCCGATGTGCAAGGTAGGCAAGGAGAAGTTCGTGGAACTCGTTGAGGCCGAGGGCGACCTCGATTTCGTAACGGTACACAAGATCGGCGACGGCAAGGGCGCCAGCAAGGAGCTTTGGGAAGGTCTCCAGAATCATTTCATGGGCGAGTGCACCGAGGTGGGCATGTATCTGGCTATGAGCCGTCAGGCCGACCGCGAAGGCTACCCTGAAATTGCTGAAGCTTTCAAGCGCTATGCTTGGGAAGAGGCTGAACACGCTGCAAAGTTCGCTGAGCTTTTAGGCGATGTTGTAAGTGCATCGACTAAGGAAAACCTTGAAAAGAGAGTTGCCGCAGAGCACGGCGCTACACAGGGCAAGCTTGACCTCGCTAAGAGAGCAAAGCAGTTGAATCTTGACGCTATCCACGACACAGTTCACGAGATGGCTAAGGACGAAGCAAGACACGGCAAGGCTTTTGAGGGTCTGCTGAACAGATACTTCAAGTAAGCGGCGGCTGTAAGCCGCACCAAATTCGCCTTTTCAAAATTCTGCTTACCGCAGGACAGCGAAACGGCGTATCATAAAAAGCAATAAACAAACTACAGCCGTAAGCACTCTTGCTTACGGCTCAGCTTGTTCTTATACTAAAAACGCATCCGATACACAAAAAAGAACACCGGTCGCCCGGTGTTCTCTTTTTTTACTGTCAGCTTATTTGGCTGTCTTCACATTTGCATAAGTATAAGTGCTTGTATTTGCACCCTTATAAGACGCAATCCTTACCTTATACACGCTTCCGGCCCTGAGTCCGCCAATAGTGACAGTAGCATTCGTACTGCCCTTTAACGTCTTTTTGACCCACTTGCCGCCTTTGTAAATTTCAACCTTATATCCGTCTGCACTGGCGTTTTTACCCCACTTAACGGTTATCGAGTTGCTTTTTGCCGATACAACCTTGATATTGGTTACCGGTGAAAGCACTGCAGTAACCGTAGTATAGCTGTAATCGCCGTACAGATTGTCCTTATACGCTCTTACCCTTACTTTATATGTGATGTAAGGTGTAAGTCCGCCAAGCACAGCCTTTGCTGTCTTATTATCGGTTATGGTCTTTTCGAGCCACCTACCGCCGATATAATATCCTACGTTATATCCGTCAGCGTTTGTATCCGCATTCCATATAACTACTGCCTTTGAGTCCACTGCGCTCTTTACCTTAAGACCGCTGACCTTTGTCGGAGCGGTAGTGATATAAATATCGTCGAATGCACTCTCAAGCTCACCCTTATAAGCCTTTATTCTGACCTTGTAGGTTTTGTAGCCCTTAAGAGAGCCTATTGTAACGGTAGTTTTGTTATTACCGGTCAGCGTCTTTTCATTCCACTTACCGTCTGCATAGTACTGAACGGTATAACCGTCCGCACTTTCGTTCTTATCCCATTTAAGCGTAAACGAAGAAGATGTGACTTTCTGCGTAATACCCGTAACTTTTGACGGGAGCGTATCGATATAGCCATATGTATACGGACTGTAAAGGTCGCCCTTATATGCGCTTACCCTTACTTTATATCGTGTTCCTGCACAAAGTCCGTCTATAACCGCCGATATATTATTGTTGCCGGTAACAGTCTTTACGGACCACTGATTATTAATGTACCACTCTACCTTGTAGCCGTCCGCTCTGGCGTTTCTGCTCCAGCTTATTCTTACCGTTTCATCGGTAGCCTTCACCGTATTTATATTCCATACGGGAGAAGGAACGGTATCAACATAGAAACATCTGAACTTGCCGGTGAATCTTCCTGCATAAGCCGCTATCCTTACCTTATATTTAAGGCCTGCAGAAAGACCGCTCAGCTTTGCCGCTACTCTGTCGCCGTCCGTGCTGAAGCCGATCTGCTTCCACTGATTGCCGACATAGCATTCGACATAATATCCGTCAACGCCGCTTATATTCTTCCAGCTTATATCGACTTCATTGTATGTTGTCTTTTCAACCGCTATTTCTTCCACGTCGGGAATAGGCTTTACGGGAACACGGTTTCCGATATATGAATCCTTACATCTTGTGCATTCAAATACGCTGTAGCCTTCGTTGCGATAGTCAGGCTCAACTACTTTGATTACAACATAGTCGTGACCGAGAGGTTCACCATACTCCGCTCCGCATATTTCACACTTTGCCTTTTCGGTGCAGGTAGCCTCTCCTCCGGAATGCTCACATTCGGTTATCGTAGCCGTTACAACGTCCGACTTCATCGAAACTCCCGCCGTTGCAGCATTGCTGTAAGTAAGACGGCAGTAGTACCTGCCCGTTGTGAGATTTTCGAGCGACAGCTTTCTGTCTGTAGCGCCCTCTATCACTGTTTCGTAGCCGTTTTCATCAATGGCGATCCACTGATAAGCAACTTTTGCGTCGACCTCGCCTGAATACCACGGCTCTGCATTTATTTGAAGTGACGGTATGTCGCCCGGATAATAGCCGTTGGTGTAATATACAGTATCAATCGGCTTGATTATCTGCATCGGACACAACCGTACCGTAAGTCCGTTTGTCGATGATGCCGTTGCCTTATTAAGACTGTATATATCTATCCACTCTTTTGTTCCTCTGTCCTGTACCCAGAAGCCGGGATCGATATAATCGGCTATCACCTTATCACTGACCGTAGTTACGATTTCGGCAAACCCACCTGACGAAATGGATACATTACCGCCGTTTATAGTAAGGCAATTTATGTTGTTGGCAGTCATTGTAACATTTCCGCCGTTTATGGTCACATTGCTGCCTGTAGCAAGCCCGTCAAATGTGACATCACCGCCCTGCACTATGAATGCGTCCTGATTCTCAAACGCTGTCACCGCACAACGTCCCGTAACCGTCAGCTTTGCCTTGCCGTTTATGATGATCGGACGTGAGAACGCTGTACGAACTGCGTACTTGAGCGTGAAGTTACCTTCGGTTATGACTAACTGACCGCCGTATCCGTTCTTGTTATAAAGCGGATATAAGGTACAGCCCTCGTTTTCGCTCTTCTGAGCGTCTTTCGCAGCCTCGTCAAGATTGTTATAATACCTGACATCGTCGCCCTTTGTTATCTTTGCATTGAACTTGCTCTCGCATATCTCGCAATATGTCGGCTCAGTAATGTTGCCTGCGGTTTCCTTGTCCGCTGTAGGATCGACCACCTGAGAATGATCACAGTCAACAAGGTCTATGCTTACAGTGTTCGACTTTATTTCATAGCCGTCATCGGTAATAACTACGAAGTATATCTTGGCAGCAACGCTGTTGCCCGCCTTATCAATTATTTCGTCTGCCGACAATTTAGCGTCCTTTACAAGTGCGCTTAAGCTGCTATAAATTATATCTCCGCTTACATAGGAGTTTATACCGTATCTCTTACTTACATACGAGTCGTTCAGGTTCGAGCCGTGAGCAAGAGCAAGGTTGAACTTCAGCGTGGGGTTTGCGTTGCTGTTGCGATACAGCTTGTTTATTTCTGTGCTAAGCGTTGCGCTCTTTATCGGCGCTTCTTCTACATTCACCGGTTTATTGTCGTTATTCACACTGCTATAAACGCTCTCTGCACGTTCTGCAATTGAAAGCCATGCACCGCCGTCCTTTTTATATGCATAACCGTCAGCCAGAACAGATTCAAGACTGCCGTTTGCTATCTCGATGTTGTAGAATTTACCGCCGCTGATTTTTGCTTTAGCGTTACCTATAATGGTCAGAGCGTCTATAACGCCGCCGCCTATTTCTGCGTCGCCGTCTATGTAAACCATCACCGATGTGAATTCACCGCCGTTGATGATTAACTTTGAGTTTGCGTAAGCTTTAATAGGCATCCGCATTTTGCCATCGCCGCCTACGGTAAACATACCGCCGTCGGATACTTCTACAGGTGCGTTGAAAGCAAAAGTGCCACCCAGTTTTTTACCGTTCAGTGCAAGCGTTACATTGCCGGTAATGGTAACGCCCTGTGTAAGTTCGCTGTTTGTAATATCCTTATACAGCGTTACTGTAGCCGTACCTGCCTCGTTAGCCTTGTCAAAAGCGTCATAAATATCGCTGAACAGATCTGTCTGCTCGCCGCCGTTTGCCGTAGTATAGCTTACAGTTGCGGCGATTTCCTCATTGCAGTAAGGACAAAGGTTTCCGTCAAGCGCATAACTGTCGTTTTCGTCCTTATGGTCGCACTTTATAACATTAAGATAATTGGCTTTGGTCATGCTCTGAATTTCAGCATATTTGAAACCTGAACCGACAATCGCATTTAAGCCTATAACTCTGCTTCCGCTCGCAATTGCCCTGCCTAAAGTATAATTGCTTTCATTTTCGCAAGTGAAGATGTTGAACGTACCGCTTACTATAGAGACATTATATCCGCTTCCACCGGTCGTGTCTGCTTTCATGCTTAAATAATCGGCATTAACATCATTGATGACCGTGTCTCCGCCGTTTATCGTTATTGCGCCGATATTAGCGCCATCGGCACTAACCTTTCCGGAATTTACAACTAAAGAATTCAACGTGGCTTTGCTGTCAATTAAAACATTGGCATTCTCGCCCGATACCGTTACACCGGTAAATGCACTTGAGGCTGCTTGCGATGCCGTAAACGTTATATCTCCGCCCTTGACATCAAATGCAAATGGTTCGCTGCCGTCATTTTTATTTAAATCAACGGTAAATCTACCCTTGCTTATGTCAAATATTTCACCAAATTTAAGCCAACTGTAGTTTAACAGCTTTAATGTACAGCCTTCGCTTTCCTCGGCAGCGCCGATAGCGTCATTCCAGTTTTCGTAATACGATAACGTGCCGTCAGACAGCTCTACCGAAGCCGTTAGTGCTCTGTTGCATATACTGCATACACAACCGTTATCATCACATTTTACGCTTTCAACGGGGTGCTGACAGGTAGCTACTGTAAGCGTTACCACATTCGACTTATAATCATATCCGTCATAGGTAAATATGCAGTAATATTGGATTTCTCCGTCTTCTGCCACCGCTTTATCAACTTCACTGCTGAATAAACTACAGTAACCGTTTAATAATTCTGTTTTTTCGCTTATTACCGTTCCGTCAATTAAGCATCCGGTAATATAGAGTGTTTCATTTCCCGAATATGTCACATCGGCCGCGAAAGTTGAAGCCTTTTTACCGTTACGGTATATTATCGGTGACTCGTTCTCAGCGGAAATTGTTGCACTCTTTATCGGCGCTTCCTTTACTTCTACATTAGTTATATCCTGCTTTTCACGCTCTGCAATAGTAGACCAGATGCCGGAATCGATAAAACTCCAATAGGCATAGCCATCCGCAAGAAGCTGTCCTACGTTTCTGCCTTCGCCTGAAACCTGTAAGCTGTAGAATTGACCGCCTTTAATTACAGCGTTACCGCCGTCTTTAATTATGAAGTCAGAGAAAGTACCACCGTTGATTTCCGCATTGCTGCCGTTGCGAACGGCAACACGTTTTATTAAGCCACTGCCGTTAACGGTCAGCTTACCGCTCGTTACTTCTATGGAATACCATACATCAGTACCGGGTTGTGAGAGCCTTTTACCGTTAAGTTCAAGCGTAACATTGCCTGTAACAGCTATCGTATCTGTAATATCGTCCGTGATGTTCTTCTGCAGCGTTACAGTAGCCGTACCTATCTCATTAGCCTTGTCAAAAGCGTCATAAATATCGCTGAACAGATCCGTCTCTTCGCCGCCGTTTGCCGTATAGCTTACAGTTGCAACAATTTCCTCATTGCAGTAAGGACAGGGATTACCGTCAAGCACATAACTGCCGTTTTTGTCCTTATGGTTGCACTTATCAACAAAAATTCTATAGGTACTGGTCATGGTCTGAATAGCTTCGTATGTGTAAACAGTAATGCCATTCATACTATCGGCCGAAACTACGCTTCCACTCGCAATTGCCATACCTAAGCCTGTTTTGCAAGTGGTGCTGCCGAACTCGCCGGTTACGATAGAGATGCTACCGGACCCGTTGATATTCACGCTTAAAGAATCGGCTGTAACATAATTGATGACCGTGTCTCCGCCGTTAGCTTTCAGTGCATCAATATTTGCACCGTTTACAACAGTCTTTCCGCCATTTATTGACAGTTCTTTAATATAACTCTCGGCACTGTTTACTGCAAGCGCACCGCTTGATATTGTTACACTTCCCAGCTTGATTTTACCGTCAATTGTAACCTCAGCGTCAGTTCCGTTAACTGTGATTCCGCTTGGCAGATTTTGATTGCTCACGTCCTGTACTGCCGAAGAAGTGAAAGTCACGTCACCGCCGTTGACAGTGAACTGATAATATGCCTCTTTACCGTTAAAGTCAACAGTAAACTTACCGCCCGTCACGGTAATGGACGCAGGTACTCTTTCCGAAATCAGCTTTACAGTGCTGCCCTCGTTCTCCTGTGCCAGCTTTATGGCTCTATTAAGACCCGCATAGCCTAACGACTTGCCGTCAGCATCTACTACCTCGGCTTCTATCAATAAATCACATATACCGCAGATTACCAAACCGTCGGTTTCGTTATTAAAGCTATCCTCAGGGTGCGAGCAGGTCGCAAGTGTAAACTTAAGCACATTCGACTTATATTCGTATCCGTCACACTTCAGTACAGTGTAATATTCAACCTCACCGTCTTCCGCTACAATCTCACCGATTTTATAACCGAATACCATATACCAGTTAACAGAAAGCTTAGAATCTTTACTGCGATTATTGCCGTTTACATAGTCCGAATAGGTTATCCGCTTTGAAGTGTCCGCCACATCGCATGTAACATTGACTTTCAATTTTTTCGCTCCGTTACGGTATATAACAGGCGTTCCTTCGTCTGCCCACGCAATACTTGCGCTCTTTATCGGCGCTTCTTCTACGGATAACGCTCCTTTAGAACCGCCCGAATAGCTATCTTTTTCACGCTCATCAATCGAAAGCCAAGTGCCGTCAGCATTTTTATACGCATAACCGTCTGCCAGTACAGATTCGATTGCCTTGCCGTTGTACATAAACAAATACTTGAATTTACCGCCGCTGACCTCTGCTTTACCCGTACCATAAACGGATAAGCAGTCTATTATACCATCCAGGATTACCACTTCACTGTCTGAAAGGGCATACACATCGTTGTATTCGCCGTTTGTAATGGTTAATTTCGAGTCCGGCTTAGCTTCAATTGTGCTCCATACTTTACCGTTTCCATTCACGGTAAGCGTGCTGCCACAAATATATATTTTTTTTGCTTTATCCGTAGCGCCCAATGTTTTGGTGTTAAGTTCAAGTGCTAAATTGCCCGTAACATTTATTTCATGTGCAATTTCACTGTCTGCAATATCCCTGCACAGCGTTATAGTAGCCGTACCTATCTCATTAGCCTTGTCAAAAGCGTCGCATATATCACCGAACAGCTCTGTCTTTTCGCCGCCGTCGGTATAGCTTACGCTTGCGGCAAACTCAGAGTTACAGTATTTGCATATACCGCTGTCATTAAAGGCATAACTGCCGTCCTCATTCTTATGCTCGCACTTGGTAAACAGATAATAGCTTACAGTGTTGTTTTCGGAGTCAAAATTATTTTTTTCGGCTATATCGCTGTATAATAAAGCCTTTGCTGTTTTCTCAGCAGTCGGATCTGTCGGATTGTCGTAGCTTATCACACGCACACCGCTTGCAAGCACGTCCTTAAATTTATGCTGTCCGAGAACGATACGGCCGTAAGTACCGCCGCCTATAGTCACCTTTGCGTCAGTTGCGTCTTCGCTTACAAATAAATTATCAGCACCCACATAACTGTCAGCATTGACACCTTCGCTGACAGTTACGGTACCGCCTGATATAGCAATACTATCAAATCCGGCGCTTGAGCCCTCAGGTAATGTAAGAGATCCGCTCTTCACATAAACCTTGCACCTGATGAACATATCGCCTTCAGCAATAACATCCGCACCGTCAATAGTTATTTTCCCTGCGTAAGGACCGAGGACATAATTATTATTCGTTGTGGCAGTGGTAATAGTAAACTGACCGCTTGACAGCGTAACCCCACTATTGATCTTACCGCTTGTTACAAGAGTGAAAACACAGCCCTTGTTTTCAGCCTTATCGGCATATAATAAGCCTTCATCGATGCTGTCAAAATATTCGTTAGTAGTACCGTCGGCTGATGTCACCTTTGCATAAAGCACAGCACCGCACGCACACTTTGTATTTGTTTCGGTGTATGTATGAGTATGCTTTACAACTGTGACATTTGTAAGTCTTCCGCCGATCGTCTTCGCACTGCCGTCAACTATACTTTCGGGGAGAGTTGTGAATTCTTGTACGGTCGCAAATGCATAACCCTTTGCAAGCAGAGTGTTTACAGGTGTGCTGTTGCTTTCCTCGCCGCAGATGGTGTTGTACCTTCCGCCGTATAAAGCTACACCGCTTGCGTGTGCAATATAAACATTCTCAAATATGCCGCCGTATATTTCGACACGCTTAGCACTGTTAATGACTAAATTGAGTACATCTGCGGCTGAACTGCCGCCGTCTGCAGTACCGTTTATAAGCGTACCGCCGTTTACACTAAAAGGTGCGTCTATGCATCCGTAGTAGGTGCTTTTCCTGCTGTCCTTAAGGTACAGCACACCACCGTCATTTACACTTATATCCGCCTCTCCGCCGAGTGAATATCCGTTCACATCGACAGTAACCGTTGCATTAGAGATTGTTGCGGACGTCGAAAGCTCGCAGTTCTTATACAATGTCAGCGTACAGCCGTTGTTTTCCGCCGATAATGCCGCAGTAAAAGCGTCGTCTATATTATTGAAATACTTCGCTGTTCCCACGCCCGAAACACCCGCAGTAAGCTGATACTCGCAGGTAAGGCATACACCTGTTTTGCTGTCAACATCCGTATGACCGCACCGCTTACCGCAAATCGTACACTTGCCCGTTGTGCTGTCGTAACTGTGACCTTCATGTGATGTTACAAAAACAGTTGCAAGACCGTCTTTCAACAGTGTTTTTGAGCCGTCTATCGGCTCAGCATTGGGATACTTCATAAACATACGGTTCTCAGCCAACAAAGTCAGTATTTCTGCGTTTGCTCTGTCCCCGCCGCCGTTATAGCATATTTTTCTGAAAATTCCGCCGTGAAGAATTACGTCACTGCTTGCATCGTTTATATTGAGTGTTATGTCGAGTGAATAATAGCAGTCAAATGTACCTGCACCTACCGACACAGTTCCCATAGCGCCGCAGTTTTCGTCAAATGTCAGCTTACCGCCGTCCGCTACATCGAAATCGCCATAAAAACTATTATTTTTTCCCGATCCCGTAACGGTTATATCTCCCGAAACAGTTAACGTACCTACATTGGCTTTCTCAGCGATCCACAGCGTGAACTTACCGCTGAGTGTTGTATAGCTGCCTGTATAATTCTTGTATACTCTTAATGTACAGCCGGTGTTTGCGTCACTGTCAGCCGCTTCAAAAGCCGCTCCCATCTCATTTTCTTCATAAACGGAAGCTACAGCCCCGTCCTTTACGATAACAGCCGCATACTGATATTCACACTCTGTACACTTGCCCGTTTTGCTGTCAACATCGCTGTGGGGGCATACATATCCGCAGTCGCACTTGCCGTCAACATAGGTATGGCTGTGGTCTTTGATTGTCAGCGTTTCACTGCTTGATATTTCCTTAACATTTGCATTGAAAAGAGTTCCGTCAGTCTTGAAGAAAGCCTTACCCTCTCCGAGCATATCGTATAATGTCTTGCTGTCCCTTGCGTAAAGTCCGGCAGTATATGCACCGGCTTTCAATATAACCGTACTCGAATCATATACATAGATCGAAGTGTCTAAAACTACATCGCCGTCTATTATAAGCGTACCGCCGGCGTATGAAGCGTCGTTTGTCGGATATACATTACAACCGAGCATAACCGGATTGCCGCTGTTTTTGATCGTAAGCTTTCCGTTTTTGCAAGGAGTAATACTCCGGATATTTAATCTGCGTCCGTTTAAGTCAATTGTAAGTTCTCCGTATAAGTCATACTGAGCGCTTGGTTTAGAATAATCCTTAAACAGCTTTATCGTGCCGCTTCCGTTGTATTCATTCAGTAAAGAGTCAAGCTCATCGGTATCTACATACTTTAAGCTTCCGTTCTTGTCTGTATAGAGTGCGACAGACACAACCGCACCGCAGATTGAGCAGATGCCGGTGTCCGTGTTTATATCACCGCCATGCTCGCAGGGCTTTCCGCACTCCTCGCACTTGCCTGTTCCATCGCTGTATTTGTGGTCAGCGTCAGTATGCTCAACAACAGTAAGCGCAACGGAATAACCCATACTTCCATATTCTTTATAAAGATCAAGATAATTGCCGTTATCTTCACGTCGCAGTGCCTGCCGGGTAACATCAAGAAGATCACCTAATTTCAGAGCGCCGGAATTGTTTTGGCGATGATATGTCAGCTCACCTAACTTCATTCCCGTAGCAAGCTTTACAGATGTCGTTGTAGTTCCGTCATCATTCACGGATGCTATCACAGTCAACTGCTCTGTAGTTACTTTTGCGCCATCGTTTACAGCAAGCTGTGCACTGTCCTCAACAAAAATTGTATTAAATTCTACATTTGCTTCGCTGTCAATTATGAATGATCCGCCGCCTTTGCGAACATACACCTGCGTAACATAACTGCCCGCTGTGCCGGTTAATGTAAGCGTGACGTCTTTGTTGACCCCAAGTTTGTTGACCCCAAGCTTGATATTGTTCAGCTTGTGACCGTTAAGGTCGATCATAACATTGTGTTTTACATCTATAGTATCTAAAATTGCAGTTGCCGATGCATCGCCGATATCCTGATAGATCTTAACATAGTTTCCGGTATCGGCAGTAATGCTGTTAAGGCAGTCTGCGAGCGTGTCATAGCCTGTCGGTGCACTGCCGTCTGTGCTGATCGTAGCAACAAACTGATGCTCACACTTGTTACACTTACCCGTGTTAATGTCAATATTGCTGTGATCACATAACGCTCCGCAGTTTGTGCATTTACCGTCGGAATAACCGTTTTCATGTGCACATTCTTTATATGTAAATGTAAATTTTTCTGTAACAGTTTCTGTGCTGTCACCGTCTGAATAGGTTATATCGCAATACAGAACATAATTTCCGGCAGGAATATTATCCGCAAGCTTGAATTCGCCGTTGCTTCCGGATACTGCCGCACCGAGCTCATCTGCACTGTATGCACTGTTCGTACTGTACCAGTTATAGCTTATGCTTTCACTGTCAACCGTATAGGTGCTTACAAGCTTGTAATTGTCCTTCTCTTCCTGCGAAGTGTTTGTATAGAAAACCGTTCTGTTTGTGTTGTCACCCTGTGTAACCTTGTTGAAACGGTTTGCATTCGACTTTACCTGAACGGTATTGGATACAATATCTCCGCACTTTATTGTAAGAGTATTATCAGTGTCGTATGTAGTCGAAAACTCGGTATCGCAGACCATGCACACCCAGCCGTAATCGGTCTTGATTATGCTTGCTGATAAATCGGGTTCATCGCCGCCGAAATAGCCTCTTGCGTCTGCAAACTCTTCATCGCTCATATTCTTCAGAGTAATATCAAAGTAAACCGTACCCTTGAGCTTGGTATCAGTCATGTCCATGTCTTCAATTATTTCATACTCTTCCGTCTTGAATATTCCTGTCTGCTTTCCGAGTATTATACGGGGAGAAGTATCAGGCTTTATAACTACCGTCTTAGCGTCCGCTCCGTCAATCTCATAATAGCCGCCGTTAAGCTTGACCTCGCCTGTTACAGCGCTTTCTGAAGCCTTGGACTCGGTCGAACCCTTTATTACAAATTCATTCTCGTCTATTGTCGGTACAGTTTGACCGATAGCGTATGAACCGCCCGTAGTGTAAACCGAGCCTGTACCGCTCATTATAAGGTTTACTTTGTAAATGCCATACTTAGCACCATAAGCAGTGACCTTACCGCCGCTTATTTCGGCATCCATTCCGTCGCCGTTGTTTCCGCTGTAGTATATTCCGACTCTTGCTGCATTGCCTTCAGGCACAGTAATACTGCCGTTTTCGCTGACGGAAATTTTGTCACCGAAATTACTGGTAAGCAATATTGCACTGTTTAACGTAGATTCATTAGCACAACCTACTGCAGTAAGACTGCCGTTGCCGTCAACAGTAATGCCGCCGCTGACATTGACAGCCACACCCTCAAAAGATGCAGTTGTCGCATTTGCGTTCAGCACACCGTCATTATGTATTTCAAGCGAATTTGTCTTTACAGTACCTGTTGCGTTTACTGTACCGCCGTTCAGGATTATTGATCCGCCGAGAGAGCGTGCCATACTGTCTGTAGAGCGGTTCTCTGCATTCAGCACACCGTCGCCGCTGATCGTCATTGTGCCGTCACAATTGACCTCTTTATTATTTACGGCACTGAGAACGTATGTATCGCTTTCGAGGGTATCGGTCTGTACGATAGTGTTTTCACCGTTCAGCACTATTTTCGTACCGTCGGGGACTGTTACGACGCTCATCATATTCTCTTCTGTTGTCGCCTGAATGTTCACTCCGTCAAGCGTCAGCGTCTTTGTGTCATATACCCAGCTCCAGCCGTCACCGCTTTCGTCCGCCGTCTTTTCTCTGAAATCAAGCGGTGTCGTGATGACATTGCTCTCGCCGTCATGCGTATGCGCCTCGCCCTCGGCAAATGCCGATAACGGTACAGCCGTCAGCGTCATTGCCGCAGACAGCACCGCACTTATGAGCCGTACAAATTTTTTCTTCATGTTTTTCCTCCTGTAGATTTACCCGTGCTTACGCCATGCACCTGCACTTATGCAGTGCCTCCTTCAGCTTTTCAAGCGGTATCGGCTTCTTGTGGAAATAGGTACAGCCAAGCCTGTATGACTGCGCCCCGAATCCCTCATCGTCCGACAGCCATATTACAGGCGTATCCCTGTCGGCATTCTTCGCCGCAATAACGCCCTCCATACCGTCCGCTCCGTCGGCAAGCACGATTATAAGGTCAGCCGTCTTACACTTCGTCACAAAGCTCTCATACCTCTGACATACCCTGTAGGCAATTCGTCGATATGCCGCCGTTGCGATTTGTGTTATTTTCGCTTTCAGTATCTCCGCCTCGTTTGCGGTATCGCAAACGCAGATGAGCATACTTCTCCCCTTATAATTTTATAATTATATCATAACTCATTTGCTTTGCGATTTCAACTTTTTGGGCACGAACGGTTGTTATAACGGCACAAACGGTCATAAATGCGGCACATAATACAAAAAAACCGGCACCCTACAGCCACCGGTCAAGTGAAATATTTTGCCAAGCACTGCCTAAAACATTTTCCGCACCGACAAGGAGTTAATATTTTCGTGACTTTATCTGTACAA
>ERZ507033.292-NODE-292-length-22018-cov-8.405773_pt1 | contig 22018 bp, 19 predicted proteins | sample MGYA00512874_ERZ507033 | MGnify/ENA metagenome assembly ERZ507033
GCCCGGTCTACTATTTTTATTCCAGCGAGCGGTATCTGGTGCGGCAGGCAGTGGCGGCGGCGGTGCGGGTGCTGTCGGCAGACAGCGACGAGGACGCTACCATCCTGGACGGTGCCGCCCCGGAGCTGGAACAGCTTATCATGGCAGCGGGCACCATCTCCTTTTTCGGCACCCGGCGTGTGGTGGTGCTGCCGGAAATAGACCCCGCTGCCTACGGCAGCAAGGACTTGGACGAGCTGTGCAGCACCCTTTCCAGCTTGGAAAACGCCGTGGCAGTGCTGGGCAGCGTATTCCCGTTGGAACGCGGTAAGCTCAAGTTGGGCAAGCAGGCGCAAAAGCTGCAAGCCCAGTGCAAGGCCATTGGCTACACGGAAGAGCTGGCAAAGCCCCGCCCCTTTGAACTGAAAAATCTGATGATGGAGCGCGCAAAGGCGCAGGGCGCAACCCTGCCGGACGGCGCAGCCACCGCATTGCTGGAGCGCTGCGGCGAGGACCCCTTTCTGCTGGAAAACGAGGTGGACAAGCTCTGTGCCCTGTCCGGCTACCAGACCGTGAGCGCCTCCATGGTGGCGGAGATGGGCACAGTGAGCCTTGAAGCGGATGTGTTCGAGATGATCCGCATGATCACAGCCAAAAACGCCACCGGAGCCTGCAAAAAGTTACAGACTCTGCTGCGGCTGCAGCAGGAGCCTATCGCCATTACAGCCGCCATGATCGGCAGCTATGTGGACCTGTACCGGGTCAAGCTTGGAGCGGCAAAGCGGAAGAATTACAGTGCGGTGCACAAAGATTTTGGCTATAAGGGCAGTGACTACCGGCTGAAGCGCTCGGCAGAGACCGCCGCCCACTACACCCTGCCCCAGCTGGAAGCCTGCTTGCAGGTGCTGCTGGAGCTGGACCAAAGCCTGAAAAGTCAGCCTGTGGCGGCGCAAACACTGCTGGAAACAGCACTGTGCCGCCTGGCGCTGGCGGGGAGCGGAAGATGATGCAAAACGAGATGATTCATACCGACCGGGTGCTGATCGTGGAGGGCAAGTACGATGCCGTCCGTCTGGCGCACCTGACCGATGCCATGATCCTGCTGACGGATGGTTTTGGCATTTATAAAGACAAACAGCGCCAGCAGCTGTTCCGAGCGCTGGCGCAGAAAAATGGTCTGATCTTACTTACAGATTCGGACGCGGCAGGCTTCCGCATCCGCAACTACATCACCAACATGGTGGGTGCGCAGAACGTGGTGCAGGCTTATGTGCCCGCCATCCATGGCAAGGAAAAGCGCAAGGCGCAGCCCGGCAAGGAGGGCTTGCTGGGGGTAGAGGGCGTGGACGACGCCCTTGTGCGGCAGGCGCTGCTGGACGCCTTGGGCGCAGAAGCCGGAGCCGCGCCGGTGCGCCCGGCGGGGCGGCAGATCACCTATACCGATTTATACGAGTGGGGGCTTTCCGGTAAGCCCGGCAGCGCCGAGCGCAAGGCTAGACTCTTGAATGCGCTGGGGCTGCCGCCGCGCCTTTCCAAAAAGGAACTGGTGGAGGCCTTCAACCGCCTGTACACTTTTGAACAACTGGACGAATTGCAGTTGAAAATTTTGCAGGAGTGAAAAACTAGCTGTGTTTGCCCCACGCCTGCCGCAGCAGTTCCAGCGCGTGGGTCTCCAGTCGGGAAACATAGCTGCGGCTGATGCCCAGCAGCCCGGCGGTCTCCAGCTGGGTCAGGGGCGGCTGCCCTGCCAGCCCGTACCGCAACAGTAAGATCTGCCGCTCCCGGGCAGGCAGAGTGTCCAGCAGCTGCCGCAGCCGCCGGACATCCTCCTGCCGCTCACAGCTGTCCTCCATGCAAAAGCCGTCCTGTATCACGTCTGCTAAGGTCAGCGCCGAGTCCCCGTCGGTCTCCAAAGCTTCCTGCAAGGAGACGGTCTGCCCGCTCTTGCGCTCCCGCCGGAACTGCATGCGGATCTCGTTTTCAATGCAGCGGCTTGCATAAGTGGAAAACCGCGCCTTGCGTGTGGCATCAAAGGTATCTACCGCTTTCATCAGCCCGATGGTGCCGATGGAAACAAGGTCCTCTTGGTCGCCCGGCAGGGCGTAATATTTTTTTACGATGTGCGCCACCAGCCGCAGATTGTGCCGGATCAGTTTTTCCCGGGCGGCGGCATCCCCGGCGCGCAGGGCGCTGAAAGCGGCGGCTTCTTCCCGGGCTGTGAGCGGACGCGGAAAGCAGCCGCTTTCCAGATGGAGCGCCAGAAACAGAAATTTTGTGGCGAAAAATTGCAGTAAGGTCAGCAGCACACGATATCCCTCCCGGTACATAGTTGTTAGATTGTATGAGCCGGGGCGCGGATAGTTGCCGGAGAAGCCTTTTGTGCGCAGCAGCTTTTCTGCGAGGGAAAAGCGTGGTATATTGAGGGGGATAACTCGGAATTTGCGGAGGAACATCTGACCAATATGAATATATATGATTTTTGGAAAGCAGTGCTCGATCAAAATGAGAACGAAATCAGAAAGTATTTTCAGAACGATGCCTATATAAACTGGCATTGCACCAATGAGCGATTTAATGTTGATGAATTTATTATTGCTAATTGTGAATATCCTGGTGATTGGGAGGGTAGCGTTGAAAGAGTCGAAATGCTGAATGACCTAATCGTTACGGTTGTAAATGTATATCCCAAAGGCAGAAACTCTTCCTTTCATGTCACGTCTTTCATAAAAACCAAAGAGGATAAAATTGTTTCAATGGATGAGTATTGGGCAGACGACGGGAAGGCCCCACAGTGGAGATTAGACAAACATATCGGAAAAGCAATTAGATAACTTCCCATTTATCGAGTGACGAAAACAATACATCCTTCTGCGGACAACCCCAAAACGGTTGTCCGCTTTTTTATACGCTGAAATCTGAAAAAAGACAAAATGCCAAGCAAAACTGAAAAATATCTCATCCTTGCCCGTTACTTTTGTTACCCGTATATTTTCCCCACGATCTTTCCGCGTGCTGCGGCGGGCAGGAGCTTGCACAAAAGGCTCAGGAATTTATACTGTGCACCGGCAACATAAACGACTGCCGGGTTCTTTTTCTCCACAATACCGGCGATGTACCGTCCAATGCGTGCCGGGTCCATGCCGTTTTGCTCGTCGTGCTCCATCTGACTGACGCTCCGGGAGATACGCCCGCCGTATTCATCATCGCCGAGAATGCTTTTCTGACGTGCTTTTGTAAATCCGGTGCAGATGTCACCCAATTCTACGACGGTAACATGGATGCCGTAGGGCTTGACTTCGTTTGCCAGCGCATAGGAGTAAGAGGAAATGGCGGCTTTGCTTGCAGAGTAGAAGGTCTGGAACGGAATGTGCGCTACGGCAGCAACAGAGCTGATGTTCACAATATGCCCCTTCCCTCGATGGCGCAGGAAGGGGAGAACTGCTTTATTTACAGTGACCGTTCCGAAGAAGTTCACATCGAACTGTGCTTTGGCTTGCTCCATGGACGTAAACTCCACCGCACCGGAAATGCCAAAGCCTGCACAGTTGATCACTGCATCGATTTTGGTCTCTTTTTGGATGACCTGCTGCACAGCGGCGTTGACTGCATCTTCATTGGTCACATCGACGGATAGATGGGTGACGCCCTCCATAGGGATATTTCTGCGGCTGAATTCATAGACGATGCAGCCGTTCTCTTTCAGAGCGGATGCCGTGCATCGTCCGATGCCGGAGCTTCCTCCGGTAACAATGACCACCTTGTTGTTTTCTCCCACCATGATTTTCCGCCTGAAAATGTTGATCTGGTTCGAGTATGCCGCATCGCAGGGACGACTGTCTATACTGATAGCCGGATCGTGGAAAAGTACAGGGATCAACTTGCGTAAATTTTCACGCAGATTGGCCTCTCTTTTTTTTACACAGCCAACGTCTGGCAGGACTTGAAATGACAGTGTGGGGGGAGGTATAATATAAAATGTTGCAGTGTGTCTTGTGAGATACAACGGAAGCGCTGGAATGGAAGGAAACAGCAGAATCAAAACCCTACGAGGATGAAAATGAAATTCGATAGAAGACTTACAGATGAAATCTACACTTCCGATACGGTAAGGCTGGGAAAAAATGCATTTCAGGCCATGCAGGAGACGATCTATCATAATGGCGGTGTCGGAACCATTACCGGGTACTATGATGCCGAATTGTCGATCCTGTCGGTCAGTGATTTGTTGCTGCATAATCTGAACCATAGCTATGCATCCCTGATGGAGCAGACAAAGGGTTCGCTGAAGAATCTTTTCTATAAGAAAGATGCCACATTCCTTGACAATGCGCGCTTTCGTCAGCTCCAAGGCGAAGGGGAAGGCCGGATCCTTACAGCAGATGGCTCTCCCGTCTATGTGCGTCTCTACAAAAAAGATGCAGTCGATACGGATGGAACACCGATCTGGCTCATGTCAGTACAGATGAACTGGGCGTATGAGAACCTTGCGCTGGTTAATGAATCCATCCATTCTGCACTATGGTATTTTGAGTGTAATGAAAACGGTGAGATCGTTCATGTAAACTGGAGCCATGCGTTCCGGCAGATCCTTGGATATCACGATATTCTGGATTTTCCGAACAAACTGGATTCGTGGTCGAATCTCCTGCACCCGGAGGACTATGACCGGGTAATGCAGCTGCTTTTGGAAACGATTGCGGACAAAACCAATACTACAAAATATAATGTTGAGTACCGACTGAAAATGCAGGATGGCCAATACCACTGGTTCCGGGCATCGGCGGAGGTGATACGCCGTCTGGATGGCTCGGCCAATCGAATTGCCGGAATCATCAGCAACATTGACGCGGAAAAAAGAAGCCGGATGCAGGCGCAGCGGGCAGCGGCATTTCACCGTGCATTTACCAGCGCAAACCTCTGCGAATACTATGTAAATCTGGAAAAGAACACCTTTGATACTTTCAAAGTGGAGCCCTCTTTGATGACGGCCTTTGAGCAGAACCATACATGGGATGGACTGGTCAGATTCTTTGTGGATAACTATGTGGTGGAAGAGGACAAAAAGTCTGTAACGAATTTCTATAATCGCGCCTACATCACGGAAAAATTAAAGGGGCTGGAGACGGAGCTGCGTCAGGAGTGCCGCATCGTTCTGAATGGGGAGGAACGATGGGTCAGCAACGTGGTCATGCGCGGTGAGATCGAAGATTCTGAATATGCGATGATTTTTCTGCGGGACATCACAGAGTCCAAAGCAGAGACGGCACGGCGGATGCAGATGGCCTCAGATAACGCATCGATGGATCTTTTGATCAAGAGTATGGTGCGTCTGCTGGATCGCTTTATCGTCTGCGATCTGGAGAATGACCGGTATCGGTTCTATAATCTGCAAGGCGAAATGATATACGCGCCGACGGGAACCTACCATGATTTTGTGGAGCAGGTGGTTGCAAAGTATAAGACACTGGAACCGCTGGACGCATTGGCTGCTTTGATTTCACCGGAAAATATCCGCAAGAATTTGCAGGATGAGAACGACATCTACAAATTTGAATACTGCTCCATAGATGAGAACACCTATAAGATCGCTTCCTTCATTCCGCTGGAGTGGGATGGCACAAAGCTGGTCAAAGCACTGTTGGCATCTATGGATGTGTCACAGGAGAAAAAGGCCGAGATCGAATCCCATAAGGCACTGAAGGATGCGTACCGGGCGGCGGAAAACGCAAGCCGCGCCAAGACGGAATTTCTCTCCAATATGTCCCATGATATCCGTACACCGATGAATGCAATCATTGGCTTGACCGCCATTGCGGGTGCGAATATCGAGAGTCAGGACAGGGTGGTCGAGTGCCTTGGCAAGATCACAAAGTCGAGCCGTCATCTGTTGGGACTGATCAATGAAGTGCTGGATATGGCCAGAATCGAGAGCGGGCGAATGAGCCTTGCCGAGGAGGATTTCAGCCTGCCGGAGCTGGTCGATAACCTGCTCACCCTCACAAAACCGGCAATCGACGAGCACCACCATCAGCTCGAAGTCCATATTGAGCACATTGAGCACGAAGCTGTCTGCGGCGACAGCCTGCGCATCCAGCAGATCTTTGTGAACCTGATGAGCAACGCCGTCAAGTACACCCCGGATGGAGGAAACATCACCCTTACGATCAAGGAAAAACCGAACGGCTTCTCGGAGCTTGGCTGCTACGAGTTTTCCATCGAGGACAACGGCATCGGTATGACGCCGGAATTCCAGAAGATCATGTTCGAGCCGTTCAGCCGGGCAGACGATCACCGGACGACCAAGGTGCAGGGCACCGGTCTTGGCATGGCCATTGCAAGAAACATCGTCAACCTGATGAATGGTGACATTCAGGTCGAAAGCGCTCCCAACAAGGGAACGAAGATCACGGTCACGGTCTATCTGAAGCTTCAGGAGAACGAGAAGGAACAGGAAAAAGAACTGCTCGATCTGCCGGTACTGGTTGTGGACGATGACAAGACCTGCTGCGAAAGCACCGTTGCAACCCTTCAGGAGATCGGCATAGCGGGCGAATGGGTCCTGACCGGCAAGGAAGCCGTGGAGCGCTGCGCGGCGCGGCACAAGACCGGCCGCGACTATTTTGCAGTGATCCTGGACTGGAAAATGCCGGAGATGGACGGCATCGCAACGGCCAGAAGGATTCGGGAATGCGTCGGGGAGGACGTCACGATCATCATCCTGACTTCCTTTGATTTCAGCGAGATCGAAGAAGAAGCCAGAGCAGCGGGCGTGAATGCGTTTATGGCAAAACCGCTGTTCCGTTCCCGTCTGACGGCAACTCTGCGGCAGTTTACATCCGGGAAGAAGGAGAAAAACGCCCGGAACTATCTGGAAGACTTTGCGAAGGAAAACTATGCGGGTAAGCGGATCCTTCTTGTGGAAGATAACGAGCTGAACCGTGAGATCGCAACCGAGATCATAGGCATGACGGGCGTGACCATTGACATTGCCGAAAACGGAAAAATTGCAGTCGAAAAGGTGATGGAAGCGCCAGAAAAGTGGTACGATCTCATTTTTATGGACATCCAGATGCCCATCATGAATGGTTACGAAGCCACTGCTGCGATCCGTGCGCTTGCCGGCAGCCGGGGCAAAGTGCCCATCATTGCCATGACGGCAAATGCCTTTGCCGAGGACGTACAGCTGGCAAAGAACACCGGCATGAACGAGCATATCGCCAAACCGCTTGATTTGAATAAGCTGAATGATGTGCTGAAACAGTGGCTGTGATCTGTGTATTGCAGTAAGGCGCGTGATAAGGCTGAAGCCCCAATTGCTCCAGCCAATGTCAGAGTTTTTTAATTGTTCATCAAAAATACGTTGGTACGTTTTACACTGTGACGATTCAAAAAACAAAGGAGAGGTGTTTGGCTATGATCTACAAAAAGCAATACGGTCAACCGTTTGATACCGAAAGTGTAGTGGGTTCTTTTTTGCCCATGATGGAAACGATACCCTATCTGACCAAGGAGCCGGATGGTTTCTCCTATGCCATGGAGCCGCAGGATGTTCTGTATGGTCTTGGCGAAAACGTCCGTGGTATCAACAAGCGCGGGTGGGTGTACGAAAGCAAATGCTCCGATGACGGCAACCATACCGAGGGCAAATCCTCGCTGTACGGTGCTTATAATTTTATGATCGTGTCCGGCAAGGATACATTTGGCTTTTTTATCGACTACCCGGGCAAGGTCACCTTTGACTGCGGCTACACCGACATGGATACCTTACGCATCACGGTGGCCGAGGAAAATTACGATCTCTACATCATTGAGGGCGAGAGCCTGACCGATATTGTGCACCAGTTCCGCCAGTTGGTGGGGCGCAGTTATATTCCGCCCAAATGGGCTTTTGGCAACGCCCAGAGCCGCTGGAGCTACATGAACGAGGACGAGGTCCGCGAGGTGGTGGCAAATTACCGTGCCAATAATATGCCGCTGGACGCTGTGGTTCTGGATATTGATTACATGGAGCGTTACAAGGACTTTACGGTGGATGCGCAGCGCTTCCCGCGTTTTGCAGACTTTGCCGCCGAGATGAAAGCGCAGGGCATCCATCTTGTCCCCATCATCGATGCAGCAGTCAAGGTCGAAGATGGATATGATGTGTACGAGGAGGGCGTGAAAAACGGCTACTTCTGCACGAATCAGGATGGCACCCCCTTTGTAGCCGGTGTGTGGCCGGGACGGGTACACTTCCCCGATATGCTCAACCCGGAAGCCCGTGCTTGGTTTGGCAGTCAATATAAAGTTCTGCTGGATCAGGGGATCGAGGGCTTCTGGAATGATATGAACGAGCCTGCGATCTTTTACTCCGAGGAAAGGCTGAAAAAGACCTTTGCCAAAATTGAGGAATACAGCAAGCAGAGCCTGGATATTTCCAGCTTTTTTGCCTTTACCGGCATGGTGAGAGAGCTTTCCAATAACGAAAACGATTATAAGCTGTTCTACCACAACACCAAGCAGGGGCGTATGCGGCACGACAAGGTACATAATCTTTTTGGTTATAACATGACCCGTGCGGCAGGCGAGGCTTTCGAGCGGCTGGAGCCGGACAAGCGCATTTTGATGTACTCCCGTTCTGCCTGCATCGGGATGCACCGGTATGGCGGCATCTGGACTGGCGACAATCATTCTTGGTGGAGCCACATTCTGCTTGCGCTGCACATGATGCCCTCCCTGAATATGTGCGGCTTCCTGTACGAAGGCCCCGACATTGGCGGCTTTGGCAGCAATACCACAGAGGATCTGGTGCTGCGCTGGTACGGCTTGGGCATCTTCTCTCCGCTGCTGCGGAACCACTCTGCCAACGGCACCCGCCGGCAGGAGCCCTACCGCTTTAAGAACAAGGCTGCCTTTGCCGGTATTTTACAGCTGCGCTACCTGCTGCTGCCCTACATTTACAGCGAGTACATGAAGGCTGCCCTGCACGACGGCATGTACTGTATGCCGTTGGCGTTCGCCTTCCCGGAGGACGACTTTGCCCGCCGGGTGGAGGATGAGGTGATGATCGGTGAAAGCCTGTTGATCGCCCCGGTATATGAGCAAAATGCCCGAGGTCGGTATGTTTATCTGCCGGAGGAGATGCTGCAGGTGCGGGTAAAGTGCAGCGAAAGCAATCGCATCGAAACCAGCGTGCTGCCGGCAGGCCATCATTACATTCCGGTGGAGCTGGATGAAGTGGTGTTCTTTATGCGCAAGGGACACCTTCTGCCCCTTGCCAAGGACGGCAAAAAGATCCAGAGCGTTGCCGATGTGGATTTTGCAGATCTGCGCCTGCTTGCCTATGCTCCCGATGGTGCATCCTATGAATACTATACCGATGACGGCGAGACAAAGGATTATGATAAGCCGGAACATTTTGTGCATATCACGCTGGATGCGGATGGAAACGCAAAGAGCGATCGTGCTACGGTCAAAGTAGAAGGATAATCGTCAGTCATTACGCAGTTCCTACAGAGTGACAGCGTTTCAGCTTGAAATGCTGCCACTCTTTTTTGTTGTCTATATCACAGATAAAATAGCGTTCCATCTTGAAAACAGCGTAAAGATTTATTATAATAAAATAAATAGTTGTTACTTTTGCAAAGGAGGGCTGAATCATGGCAGCGCAGCGCACCTATCTGGCAATCGACCTGAAAAGCTTCTATGCCTCGGTGGAGTGCGTAGACCGCCATCTGGACCCTCTGACCACCAATCTGGTGGTGGCAGATGCCTCCCGCACCGAAAAGACCATCTGCCTTGCGGTGTCGCCCTCCCTGAAAGCCTACAAGATACCCGGCAGAGCACGGCTGTTTGAAGCCGTTCAGCGGGTGAAAGAGGTCAACGCCCGGCGGCTGCAAACGGCCATCCGGCAGCAAAAGGCAGTCCGGGGAGAGGATGGAAAATACCACTTTGCCAGCACCTCTTTTGATGCCAATGCCCTGAACGCAGACCCGGCGCTGGGGCTGAGCTACATCGTTGCGCCGCCCCGGATGCAGCGGTATCTGGACGTTTCCACCCAAATCTACAAGACCTACCTCAAATATGTGTCCCCGGCGGATATCTACCCCTACTCCATCGACGAGGTTTTCATTGATGTGACGGGCTATCTGCCCTATTACCACATGAGCGCCCACGAGCTTGCCATGACCATGGTGCGGGAGGTGCTGTACAACACCGGCATCACCGCAACGGCAGGCATCGGCACCAACCTCTACCTTGCAAAGCTGGCCATGGACATTGTGGCAAAACACATCCCGGCGGACAAGGATGGTGTCCGCATTGCGGAACTGGACGAGCAGTCCTACCGGTATCTGCTGTGGAACCACAGACCGCTGACGGATTTCTGGATGACCGGTCCCGGTACCGTCAAGCGGCTGGAAGCCCACGGCATTTATACGATGGGGGATTTGGCACGGTTTTCCATCCATGGAGAAGATCGTCTGTATGAGATTTTTGGCGTGGATGCAGAAATTCTCATCGACCACGCATGGGGCTATGAGCCCTGCGGTATGGCTGAGATCAAAAGTTACAAGCCCAGCACCAACAGCATCAGTGAGGGACAGGTGCTGACCTGCCCTTACCCCAACGACAAAGCCAAGCTCATCGTCCGGGAGATGGCGGAGATTCTGATGTTCCGGCTCACCGAAAAGAAGCTGGTGACGGAATCCATCACCTTGGAGATCGGCTACGACCGGGAGAACGTGGACAAGGGCGGCTACCGTGGTCTGACCCAGACCGACCGCTACGGCAGAATCATCCCCAAAGCGGCACACGGCACCGTCCGGTTTGATGCCCCTACCAATCTGGGCAGCACCCTCATCAACGAAAGCGCAAAGCTGTTTGAGCGCATCACCGACCCGGCGCTGACGGTGCGGCGCATTACCATCAACGCCAACAAGGTCACGCCGGACGAGGGCATCTATCAGGTGGACTTTTTCACCGACACCAAGAAGCTGGAAAAGGAGAAAAAACTCCAGCAAGCCATGCTGGGCATCAAGAACAAGTACGGCAAAAACGCCGTGCTGAAAGCCAGCAGCTACGAAGAGGGTGCCACCATGCGCCAGCGCAACGCGCAGATCGGCGGGCACAGTGCAGGAGGTTCAGATGGAAAACTACAAAAATAGCAAGATCGGGCGGGAGACCGCCCAAAAGTACGGGGACATCCTAGAGATGGAACGCCCCCAGACCGAAGAATCCCTCCGCAAACACCCCCGCATGACCCTTCAGAATCGTGCCAAGATCTTCTCGCCCTTCTCTCCGCTGCGGGGCTATGACGAGCAGCTTGCCGCAGAAAAGCAGCGCACCGAGCGGGTGACCAAGCGCATTTTGACCGAGGAAGAAATGTCGGCTCTGTCCGATCGGCTGATGCAGGTCACCAAGGGCATGACCATCATGGTGCGGTATTTCAAGGAGGACACTACCCACCCGGAGGTTCCGGCGGTGGGCAACTACATCACCCTGACCGGAAAAGCAGACCGCATCGACCCGGTGTTCCGCACCTTGCAGGTGGGCGACACTGTGGTGCCCTTTGAAGATCTGGTGGAGGTCAGCGGGAAGGGGATCATGGACATTGATGTGTATCTGGGCATCGGGGAAGAATGAGATGACAAAAAATGCTGAAAGAGATGTTTATAGGACAGCTCTTTCAGTAAAATGACCTCAGAAGAAGCAAAACACACTTCGGATGGAGGAAAACACAATGGCAAACGGTGATTACGGCTATTTCGGCAAAGGCGACACGGGCTATGCCCAGTACATGACGGCGTTCAACCGCAACTTCGGCGGTTCGTCTGGCGGCGGTGGCGGTGGGAACCACAACAATGGCGGCGGCGGTGGCGGAGACGGAAGCGGCTGCGGCTGCCTCATCGCCATTGCGGTGGTGGTCGTGCTGGTGCTTATTGCCATGGGAAGCTGAGGGCATTTCCACAGCACTAGGCTGCTTGCGTGACCCGGTCACAGAAAATCTAACTAGGAAATGTTATCATATAGCCACAGGAAACACCAACAACATTCCGATGGAGGATTTGAATATGAAGGCAAAGTTTTATATCTGTGAGCACTGTGGCAACCTGGTCACCACCATCCACAACGCAGGCGTTCCGCTGGTCTGCTGCGGCGAAAAGATGAAGGAACTGCTCCCCAACACGGTGGAAGCCAGCGGCGAAAAGCATCTGCCGGTGGCAGAGCGTTCCGGCAGCACCCTCACCGTCACGGTGGGTGCAGTGGAGCACCCCATGGTGGATGTGCACCACATCCAGTGGCTCTTTGTGGAGACGGAAAACGGCGGACAGCTCCGCTACCTCGCCCCCGGTCAGGCACCCAAGGCGGTGTTTGAGCTGGGCAGCGAAAAGCCGGTGGCGGTCTACGCCTACTGCAACCTGCATGGTCTGTGGATGACGAAGCTGTAAGAAATAAACGGGCTCCTGCCAGTGGTTAAACGCTTGCAGGAGCCTGTTTTTTGCGTGCAGATGCTTTTCCGTGGAAAGAAAGCATGACACCGTTATAATGGTTGCATGGACAGCAAAATAAGTGCAGCTCTTGCACTGCTCTGCCGGATGTGATAGGATGAAGAAAACCGTGTAAGGGAGGAACCAGCATGCCTTTTTTGATGATCCGCAACGACATCACCAAGGTAACAGCGGATGCCATCGTCAACCCGGCGAACCGGAACCTTAAAGGACTACTACGTCCGGGGCTGTACGGCGCTGCTGGATGCCATCGGTTACGGCGTGGAAAAGATGGTGAATATCCAGCGCCATCTGCCGGAGGACGAGCGTGCCGAAAAGGTCATCTTTGTTATCACCACCGATGGACTGGAAAACGCCAGCAAGCGGTTTGGCTATGAGAAGATCCGCCGGATGATCGAGCGGGAAAAAGAGCAATACGGCTGGGAGTTCCTGTTCCTCGGTGCCAACATGGACGCCGTACAGGAAGCTGCCCGCTTCGGCATCTCGTCCGACCGGGCTGTGCGGTTTGAGAATGACGCACAGGGCGTGGCGGTCAATTACCATGTGGTCAGCGAAACGGTCTGCCGGATGCGGCAGGCAGAATGCCCGGCATCCATCGGCGCAGAGTGGAAAGAGGAAATCGAAGCCGATTTCCAGAAGCGGCATCAGGGGTAAAGGGGGAAACAGCGACACCCTTGCCTGCATCATCGGCGGCATTGCCGAAGCCTTTTACGGGATGCCGCCTGAGTTGCGGCAGGAAACCTTGAAGCGTCTGCCGGAGAAGATGCGGGCAGCGTATGAGCTGTTCCGGCAGAACCTTGAGCGCAGGATGTGACACCGCCGGTGCTAAGAGCTAGAGAGCCGCCGCACAGTGATTTGTGCGGCGGCTCTTTTGTGCGCAGGTGCTTTTCCGCAGCGGCAAGCCCTCGTCAAAACTCCGGGTGCCATTCATCCCGGATGCCAATGTCGGCACAGACGATCTTTCCGCACAGCGGCGCAGAAGCTTCTGCGATATGCAAAGGCTTATAGCTGTCAAAGGTTACGGTCAAATCTGCATGGGCAGCACCTTCGGCAACCTCCCCGGTATCCGTATTGATGCCGCTGGGCAGGTCTACGGCCAGCACAAAGGCACCGCCATTGTGCAGACGGCGCATCAGCCCGCAGGCAGCAAGACCGGAAGGCCGCAGTTCACCATGGAACCCGGTGCCGTAGAGGGCATCCACAACGGCATCAAAGCGCTGGGTTTCCAGTACAGAACCATCAGTACAGATGTGCACCGGCAGGGAGTGCAGACGTTCAAAATTGCGGATGGCGTCAACGGTTTTCGGCTCGCCCTCGGCCAGAAGAACGGTTACGTTCCAGCCATCTTTTGCCGCAGCGCGGGCAATCACGAACCCATCGCCGCCGTTGTTGCCCTTTCCGCAGACCACCAGCAGCCTGCCGGGATGCGGAAACTGCTTTTGCAGCTCAGCGTAAGCCGCCAGCCCGGCATTTTCCATCATTTGCAGGTAAGGCAGACCGTGGGCATCCCCGGCCCGTTCGATTTCCTTCATCTGCGCAGCCGTCACAATGCGATGTTTCATGTTGGCACCTTCTTTCTATCTCTATTATAATGGATGAGAATGTTTGGAACAAGATGAAAGATACCGGTGCATAGAATCTGTCCCCGGAGAGTGGCAATAAGCCCTCCGGGGATATTTTTGTTTTTTGGGAATCTTTTCCGCAAGGGAAAATCATGGTATACTGAACGCAACGAATCCAAAGTAATAAACCGGGAGGTACCGTTATGAAGTGGGGAATTTTAGCGACCGGCACCATTGCCAAAAAATTTGCGTCTACGGTGGAACAGATGGGCGCAGAAGGGGAGCAGCTTGTTGCCGTGGGCTCACGGCATCTGGAAAGTGCACAGGCGTTTGCACAGCAGTACGGCATTCCCCGCTGCTATGACTCCTACGAAGCCCTTGCCGCCGACCCGGAGGTGGAGGCCATCTATATCGCCACCCCCAACACCCTGCATTACGAAAATTGCAAGCTCTGCTTGGAGCAGGGCAAGCACGTTTTGTGCGAAAAGCCCTTTACCATCGACCCGGAGCAGGCGCAGCAGCTGTACCGTCTGGCAGAGGAAAAGCACTGCTTTCTCATGGAGGCGTTCTGGATCTGGCTGCTGCCGCTGTACGACCGTCTGCGCGAGATCTTTGCGGCGGGCACCATCGGGGAGCTGAAGCAGATCACCTGTCAGTACGGCTTTGTTGCCTCCGGTGCCCGGAAGGACCGCAAGTTTGATTCCGGTCTGGGCGGCGGTGCGCTGCTGGATATCGGCATCTACAATCTGGGCTTTCTGCGCATCCTCACCGGACAGGACCCGGAGAAGGTGGAAACCAAAGAGGTGCACATCAACGAGTACGGCACCGACGATTACAGCCGCCTTGCGCTGACCTACCCCGGCGGCTGCAAGGCGGAGTCGGTCCAGACCATTGGGCAGGAGCTGGAGCGCAACGCCCGCATCCTTGGCACCAAGGGCAGTATTTTCCTGCCGGATTTCCAGCACGCCGAGACCATGACGCTGGAAGTGGAGGGCAAAGAGCCGGAGGTCATCCGCTGCCCGGTGGACATCAACGGCTTTGAGTATGAGATCCGGGAAGCAAGCCGCTGCGTCAAGCTGGGGCGCACCGGCAGCGACCGCTACACCCCGCAGGACAGCCTTGCCCTGACCCGCCTGATGTACGACACCCGCATGAGCTGGGGCATGAAGTTTGCGGGCGAGGTGTAAGCACACACCTTGCCGCAAAGGGCTTTTTTGCGTGCGGAAACCATGGGACACTAAGAACGACAACTTGGAATTTGGCGAAGGAGTGTGAATGGATGAAAAAGAAAATAATTCTATCAATAGCGTTTCTGATTAGTTTATTACCAATGTTATTTAACCAATATGGCGGATTAAAAGGTGTACAGGAAATTACCGGCTTGATAAATCTACTCAATCCTATTGGAATAGTGTCTGTCATTTTGTTTGTTTTAGGAGTATGGTTTCCCGTCAAGAAACGAGTTGTTAGTAAAAGTTTAGGCGCATTAGGCGTGATTGGGATTGTGGTCTCCGAAATATATAAATTCCTCACCTGGCATACATTGACTGTCACCGGTGAAGTCAGTTTACAGAATAGCATTCGATTAGCATTCCCCGAGTTTTATATAGGATTGACCATTTCTTTGGTAATGGTGATTGCTTATTTTGTGATTGACAAGTAAACTTGGCATAAGGACAACTTCCAGTCTGCCGGGCAGACAGGCAACTGAAAACCACACAAAAAACGAAGGAGCAGCCATGGTACTTTATTTTACGGGAACCGGCAACAGCCGGTATCTGGCGCGGCGCATTGCCGAAGGGTTGGAGATGCCGCTTTACGACCTGAACGCCTGCATCAAGGCAGGGGATACCGCCCCGGTGCAGACCGGGCGGGACGTGGTGCTGGTGACGCCTACCTACGCATGGCGCATCCCCCGGGTGGTGTCGGAGTGGCTGGGCAAGACCGCGCTGACCGGGGCAGAGCGCATCTGGTTTGTGATGGACTGCGGCAGCGAAATTGGCAATGCAGCAGGCTATAACCGGCAGCTTGCGGCGCAAAAGCAGCTGCAGTATATGGGGACAGCCCAGATCATCATGCCGGAAAACTACATTGCCATGTTCAATGCACCCCGGAATGAGCAGGCACGGAGCATCGTGGCGCAGGCAGAGCCTGCACTTCAAAAGGTGCTGACCCAGCTCAGAGCCGGGCAGGAGTTTCCTCCGCCGAGAGAGATCCTCTACGACCGCCTTATGAGCGGCCCGGTAAACCCGGTGTTCTATCGCTTCTTTGTAAAAGCCGATGCCTTCCGGGCAATGGACGCCTGCATCGGCTGCGGTAAGTGCGTGGAGTTGTGCCCTCTGAACAACATCCGTCTGGAAAACGGCAAACCGGTCTGGGGCAAAAACTGCACCCACTGCATGGCCTGCATCTGCTATTGCCCTAAAGAAGCCATCGAGTACGGCAAAAAGAGCAAAGGCAAGCCCCGGTATCACTTTGAAGCACTGGAAAAGCAGCAGGACGTATGAAGAAAAAAGGAAAAACGATGATGGTAAAAAGTAGATGAAGTATTTATACTTACATGGATTAGGACAAAAACCAGACAGTTGGGATAGAGTGATAAAAGAAACGACGGTCTCGGATAGAAGCGCCAGCTTGAGCTTGGCAGAGATGCTGGAAGGAAAAGCGGCCACCTATAGGGAGCTGTATACTGCATTCTCAGAAGAGTGCAATAAGAAAAATGACGAAATCGTTTTATGTGGGCTCTCTCTGGGTGCTGTTTTGGCACTTAATTATGCAATAGACCATCCGGATAAAGTAAAGGCGCTTGTGTTAATTGCGGCACAATACAAAATGCCTAAAAAATTATTGAAATTCCAGAATGTGCTGTTCCGCTTTATGCCAAATGCAACGTTCAAGCAATTTGGATTCAAAAAAGCAGATGTGATCAGTTTGTGCGGCACGATGGCAGAATTGGATTTCAGAGATTCATTGTGTAAGGTGTCTTGTCCTGTATTGATCGTTTGCGGCGAAAAGGACAACGCAAATAAAAAATCCTCAAAGGAACTTGCAAGTTATTTGAGCGATTCCTGCTACCGTGAACTTTTGAAAACGAGTCATGAAGCAAATATAGAAGCTCCGGAGGGATTAGCGGCAGTGTTACAGAGATTTTATGACAATATCGAATAAATCTGATTTATCAAAAGAGAGACGAAGACTGTCAAGCAAACTCGAAGAACAGGCAGCGCAGGCTGTTGCTTGGAAAGACCTGCGGTGCACGAATCAGTGCGGTGATGGCGGCAGGCAACCGGCGGACGAAAGGGCAGATTTGTCTTTGAAAGAATAAACCTATTGACATGGTGCGAAAATGGGTTTATACTATCCCCAACACAAGGAAGGGAGCACAGGCGGATGAAACGTACAACAGATGCCCGGCACAGGCTGCCCGGGCGAATGCGCTGCTCCCAGACAAATTCCCGGCAGACAGACTGAGAAAAAACAGGAAGATGCCGTTGTCTGGGAGAAGTGCCCGAACATACATCGTCACAATAAAAGGAGAACCGACAATGGCTGATTATAAACTGTGGAACGCACTGAAGGATGCTAAAAAATATCGCTGGGTGGAACTTTCTCACTCGCTGAACAACGAAAGCCCCTACTGGTCCGGCATCCCGGAAGGCTCTGTGGAGCTGGCAAAGACCGTGTGGGACTGGGGCAAGCCGGAACTGGAATGCCTGATCCAGACCTTCAAATTCCCCGGACAGTTCGGTACCCATATCGACTTCCCGGGGCACTTCATCAAGGGCAAAGCGCTGTCCGAAAAGTATGATGTGAACGACCTGATCTTCCCGCTGGTGGTCATCGATATTTCCCAGCAGGCCAAGAAAGACCCTCGCTACGCTGTGACGGTGGAGGACATCAAGGCCTATGAAGCAAAGTACGGTCCTATCCCGGATGGTGCGCTGGTGGCTCTGCGCAGCGACTGGTATAAGAAGTGGCCGGATATGGATGCGCTGTCCGGCATCGACGCAGAGGGCAAAGAAAATGCCCCCGGCTGGTCGCTGGAAGCATTGGAGTATATCTACAAGGTGCGCAATGCCGCCGCCAACGGCCACGAAACGCTGGATACCGATTCCTCTGCGGTGGCGGAGGAAAAGGGTGACCTTGCCTGCGAGCGCTATGTTCTGGACAACGACAAGCTGCAGGTGGAGGTGCTTGCAAATCTGGATAAAGTTCAGCCTGCCGGTGCGGTGGTCATCGTTTCTTATCCCCGCATTGAAGGTGCAACCGGTCTGCCCGCACGGGTCTGGGCCATTACCGAATAAGAGCGGAGAAGTGGGAAAATGTCCTTTGAAAAAGCAAAAGCAGATCTGGAAGAAAAAGGCTTGGGAGACCATGTTATTGTGCTGAACGAGTCCTCGGCAACAGTGGCAGAGGCAGCCCACGCATTGGGCGTGGAGCCTGCCAGCATCGCCAAAACGCTGTCGGTTCTGCAGGGCGAAAAGCCGGTGCTCATCGTCACCGAGGGCACGGCAAAGCTGGACAACCACAAGTACAAGAGTCTGTTCCACATCAAGGCTAAAATGATCCCCTACGATGAGGTGGAAGCCTATGTGGGTCATGCCCCCGGCGGTGTGTGCCCCTTTGGAGTGAACGAGGGCGTGGCGGTCTATCTGGACGAGAGCCTGCGCAAGTTCGACACCGTCTACCCGGCGGCGGGCAACGGTCACACCGCCGTCAAGCTGACCTTGCAGGAGCTGGAAGCAGCCGCCGGAGCCGAGGGCTGGGTGGATGTTTGCAAAGAGCCGGAAGGCGAGTAAGGTATCATAAGATAAACGCAAAGGGAGCTCTGCCCGGACCTTCGTCCGTGACGGAACTCCCTTTTTAGCTTTATAGAAAAACCATAAGCCATCTGCCACGCTCAGCGGAGCAAGAACCACACGCCCAGCAGGATCGCAAGGAAGATCAGGTTGGACAGGGTGAACAGCCCAAAATACTGCTTCTTTCCCTGTGGCAGCTCCCGTGCGATCTGCCGGTAGGAAATAAGACTGGCCATGGATGCAATCAAAGTGCCAAGACCTCCCAGATTGGTGCCGATGATGAGGGCTTGTGTCTCTGCCGTGAACCCGGACAGCAGCAGGGCGGTGGGAACATTACTGGTGACCTGCGAAGCAAGAACTGCCACCAGCACTTCCCGGCCGGTCAGAAACTCCTGCAGCCAGCCGGAAAAGGCTGGAATGCGCCCCAGATTGCCAATGAAGATGAAAAAGGCCACAAAGGTCAAAAGCAGGGAATAGTCCACCGTCCGTAAGGTGCGTGGGTCTGCAAAAAGGGCGCAGACGAGCACAGCGGCAAAGGCAATGCCATAGGGCAGCACCCGGATCACGGACAGCAGGCAGACGGCAAACAGAACCAGATACAGCAGGATGATCTTCTGATCCCCCTGAGATGCAGAAGAAGAAACAAGCTCATCCACGGAGAGGGCGGCAGAGGCTTTCCGGCAGACCAGCGCTGCCCAAGCCAGCAGCAGGAGCAGAGAGACCAGTGTGTAGGGCAGCATAAGAAGCACAAATCCCCCGATGCTCATGCCGCTTTTTCCGTAAAGATAGAGGTTCTGCGGGTTGCCGATGGGGGTCAGCATACTGCCAAGGTTTGCCGCAATGGTCTGCATACAGACCACCGGGATCAGAAGGGAGCGGCGGACATCCGCTCCCAGACGGCTCAGGACCACGAACGTAAAGGGAACGAAGGTCAGCAGGGAAACATCGTTGGTGATGAACATGCTTCCAAAAAAGCACAGCCCGACCAGTACCAGCGTCAGCTGAAAGGTGCTGTGGGTGCGGGACAGCAATGCCCGTCCCAGTCCATCAAAAAAGCCCTGCCGCCGCAGCCCGGCCATGACCGTCATCAGGGAAAACAAAATCGCCAGCGTGCGCAGGTCGATGTAGCCGAGATACTGCGCATCCGGCGGAACAAAGAAGGCGGAGACAACGGCCAGCACAGCGGCTGCGGTGAGGACCGTTTCCTGCTGAATGAATTGTTTGAGTAGTTTCATAGAGACACATCCTTGTAGTTGTAAAGGCAGCCCAGCTACGGTGCCGGACGGCCTTTTTCCGTATTTCAGAGCAACAGCTCAAACAACCCGATCATCAGCGGCATGGTCAGGATGGAAAGCAGCGTGCTCAGGACATAGATCGCGCTGGAATGAGAAGCATCCCGGTCATAGAGCTGTGCCATGGAGGTGACCGTTGCGCAGGCGGGGGTAATGGCAGAAAGGTAGACCGTCATCAAGATGGACTTGCCGTCCGGGATCCAAAGGGATGCGTGAACTGCCCAAAGCAGCAGAACGATGACCAGCGGAACACCCAGCAGACGCAGAAATACCGGCAGATAGTTGCGCGGGGTGCAGAAAACCTTTTTAAGGGGCACTTCCGCAATGGCCATGCCTGCCAGCAGCATTCCCATGGGGCCGATCATATTGCCGACACTGCTCAGTGTGCTGGTGATCGGGGCAGGCAGCGAGACGTGCAGCAGGTACAGCAGAGCACCGGCTGCAATGGCGATCAGGTTGACATTGGTAAGAAGCTTGCGCCATTCCAGCCGGGCAGACCCCTGCAGGCAGGCGCTTGCATGGGTCCAGAGCAGTACCAGCTGTACAATGACAAAGGCGCAGGAGTAGACAACATATTCCTCCCCCAGCAGGGCCTGCACAATGGGAATGACCAGCGCGGCGGCATTACTGTAAATGATATTGACCTGCTCCACAGCGTCCAGCTTGAGAAATTTGCGGAACAGTGCATTCAGAAGCAGAAATACAACGTGCATTCCAACGGCGATGCCCATGGAATAAAGCAGCCCGGTGCGGATCTCCGGAGTATCCTTGATCTGAAAGGCGTTCAGAACGACACAGGGCATGACCAGATAGACAAAGACCACAGACAGCACCTTACTGTCCGATGCCTTCAACAAGCCGGTTTTTACAACGGCATATCCCATCAGCAGAATCAGAAATAGCTGCGCGATCTGCTGCATCAATAAAAGGCTGATTTGCATTTAGAACTCCTCTTTTGCAATTCGTTTTTGCAGCACAATCCTACTCCATTAGCGGGGCATCGTCAAGAGAAAACAGAAAAAATGCAATCTGAATAAGAAAAAACGGATGGCTTCGCAGAACCATCCGCTAAAATCTGAGATCCACCCAGCAGCAAAAGGATGCACCGCAGATAAAATAAGGACAAAGAGCGGAGAACGGGATAAAAGCAGCTCTCCGCTTTGCTGAATGGAGACGTGCAGTTGGAGCAGGATGGTGGTTCCTTTAAACGAATGCTGCCGAGGAATCTTCCTGTTTTGGAGGGCTTCCCCGGCGACTTTTTTGACAAGCACTAATGATTGCTTTTTTGCCTGCCTTTTGCAAAAAGACGCATTCACTGCCGCAAAGAAATCGGACGCGCGTGTTTTTTTGTGAATAAATATGTGAAAATTGATTGAAAATTCTTCCTGATAATGGTAAAATATTTTTATATCTCTCTTGTGCTGTGCCTTTTCGCGGGAAAGGGGCAGTGCAAAACAGGAAGCACGCAAAAATTGCGGCATCATTTCCGTGGGCGGGTTTTACAGCGCACACTCTTGCGGGCGGTGATGTATAAGCAGCAGGCCATAGCAGTTTTGCCGCAAAGCGGCAGCTGCCCAAGAGTTGTGAGGAGAATTATTTGATGAATAAAAGAACACGGCACCGCCTTGGTTCTGCGCTTTTGGCGCTGGTGGTGGGGCTGTCCCTGCTGACCGGCTGCGGCACAAAAAGCCCAGAAGAGGTGGAAAAGCAGGAGGACGCCCAGACCATTCAGGTGTATCTGTGGACGAATAGCCTGTACGAGACCTATGCGCCTTATATCCAGTCCCAGCTGCCGGATGTGAACATTGAGTTCATCGTGGGCAACAACGATTTGGATTTTTAAAAGTTTTTGCAGCAGAACGGCGGTCTGCCGGATATCATCACCTGCTGCCGGTTCT